>VOFF01000648.1_pt1 | contig 258069 bp, 385 predicted proteins | sample 5384061 | NCBI WGS metagenome assembly VOFF01 (sample SAMN12384725, study PRJNA508395) | human gut metagenome | isolation source: healthy gut E | host: Homo sapiens | reverse complement strand
TTCACGATTTTCAATCACAAGGGGCATCAATCATCGAAAGCAGATGATCGGTAACTGTCCAATCGAATAACTATTTTCAATTCATAATCCACAGTACCGTTTTAAACCGAACCATCCCTGATTGTATGGTTAAGCGGATAAGCTACATCCAAAGCGGATTTTACAATTTTTCGGACGATTGAATGCCGGATGCCCGCCAATCGAAAACGAGGAAGTTCTTCCTCCGAGAAGGATTTTCTACTGCCAGAGCACTTCCAGCTTATTTTCCTCGATGGCGATATCAATACGAAGGGTAAACGCATAGGAGATATTTTGCCATGGTTTCCTCATTGGATTTTTAATACAAACCAAACGTATCCACTCAGATGCGAGAATCCAATGAAATCCATATCGCGGGCAAATCCGTCCCATGCTGTCCTTTGGTACAGAAACTGTTTGTCTTTACCGGCACCAACAAACGGAAACAGTACCGAATCCCAAATGTCCATTTTCTTTTCCGGTATTTTTACGGATAAGAATTTTAATTCTGTGTTCTCCACTTCGATTGCAATTTCATTCTCACAACCCATATGTTCAAACGGAAACATTTTATCTTATGCTATTTTACCGGGTTTGTCAATGGACTGCGTCCAGATACTAAATTTCAAGTGCAAGCACTCTTTCCTCGGACATATATTCTTTTCTAAGCTCAGGTATTTTCCTTTACACTTTTGATATACTTTTTTCAGAATTTTTATTCTATAATCTCCCAATACCCATTTTCGCCCCCATGTTCCTCATTTTTTAATATTATTTATTTTCAACAGTCCGCCTAGATATATCTATTCGCATGAGTTCAAATTCTTCTGCTTATGTCTTGCCATATTTCTGTTTTTCTCTGATACGGACTTTATCTCCGAAATCATTTCCTGATTTTACTCACCATTCTCCACCATATGCAGGATTCATCTAACAGGTTTCTGTGACAATGTGCGTTGATTATCATTTCACGAATTGCTTCTACTGGGAGTTCATAGCTTTCCCGACGCACTAAGCCATCTATTGTCACTCCAAGTCTGATATTTCTCAAAACAAAAATCAACCGCACTCTCTATCTGCTTGTATATCGGTCCAGTATATTCCCGTTTATCAAGAAAAACCGTTCTATCCGTTCCCTTGAATACGGCGCACTGCGTCTTTGCAAACGGAAAATAATCTGATGTTAGCAGCACATACGCATTTGATGCAAGCACATTGCCTTCGCTTTTCTTCAAAATTTTCCAATTAAACAACTGCTCTTTTCTTACATCATGCCCCGAAAGTCCTGCCTTCTTTAATATCCTTGCATAAAGACTGCGTTGCTTCTTCCGTCACTTCATATCCTACACAAGTAAGCTCATCCCAAGAAATACGGGCGCCTTCCATCTCCCGCTCACTTATCTTTTCCCTGATGCGCATGTCTGGAAGTACCAGCCACACGAATATAGGTGCCTTTCGCCTTACCTTGGGCTTTAATATAATATGGTCGGTTTTTCCTGCTTCCACCGTGATAACAATGACTGTCTTGCCATCAACCGTCTGCGGCCAATGTCCGGTATGATCTGCGGTTCACAAGAATCTGATATAGCATTTGTCAAAGCGTCCATAGCTTGAAACAAACTATCATTGTCAACACCAACTACCTGATGTGTTTTATCATCAATACCTATGACCAGTCTGCCACCTTGTGTATTGGCAAAAGCCACAACTGTTTTCATGTATTTTTTCGCTTTTATCCGGTACAACCACCTTATATTCAATATTCTTTGATTCCAGCTCATCTTTTGCCATAATGCTACCTCAATTTTCTTGTTCTAATCTCTACTTTCATCTTATCAAGCAGATTATCCGCTGCATCCGGTGCCATCAGATCCTTTGAAATATAATGCACTATATCTCCGCCTTTAATTGATTAAAAGCCTCATCAACAGATACAGCATCAATTCTTTTTGCCTGTGCAAGTCCGGTCTGCATCATAGTATCAAATTCAGCTTGTGTTATAGAATCTCTCGTAGCAAGTTTATCCGGAATATCAAGTGAAAATGGTACTCGTGCTGTTACATTTGCAGTTTTTGTTGCCATAGTATGCACCTCCTATTTCCGATAGTGTTTCCACCTTGTATGGCTTTTTACAACACAAATATTTTTTAACCAGCCATTTAAATGAGGAGTTTTCTCACCATCTTTGCATCAAAGGTAACAGTTTTCAGATGATCCACCTCAATCTGATACAGCGCATTTGCTGCAATATGCTCTGCCGCCTGCTCCAAATCACATTCCACTGGTACCCGAATACAGATCCACGATTGTATTTAATGCATCATCTGTGATAATACATTCCTCTTCCTTTAAGCTCATGCGCTTTAATACCTTAGGCAGTGCAAATTTTGAGAAGATAATCTTCTTTTCCTCAAACGTATAATCCGGGATATCAATTACCGCAAAACGGGACAGAATCGGTGCGCTGATCTGCTCCTTGTCGTTTGCTGTGGCAATCGGATAAACACCGGATGTCGGGATCATACACTCGATATAGTTATCTGTAAATCCCAGATTATCCAGAAGTGTCAGTAAGACATCTGCCGGATTTCCGTTTCCTTTTCCAGAAGCTGCCTTATCCAGCTCATTGATAATAAATACAAGATTAGACTCGCCTGCCATGGAAAATGCTTCCATAATGATTCCAGGCTTTGCGTTTGCATAAATTCTCGAACTTCCGGTCAGCTGTTCCGGATCATTAATGGAACTCATATCCAGAGTTGTCCACGGAAGTTTTAAAATACGTGCAACTGCATAAGCAATCTGGGATTTGCCGGTTCCTGCCGGTCCAACCAGAAGCAGTCCGTATGCCGGAAGTGTATGCGTACGGTTGATCTGAATGATCGTCTCAATGATTCTCTGCTTTACACGCTCCATGCCATACAGTTCCTCATCTAAAATCCGACGGGCTTCCTTGGGATCAATGGATTCAAAATAATTGTTTTTCCACTGGATATTCATCATGATGGAAAGTGCACGCTGTGCATGACGCCGCTCTTCCGGAGACACTTCATTGGAACGTGCCACTGCTAAATTCCGGCGTGCCCACAACCGGATATTATCCGGCATGGTCCTTCCTGCACAGGTCATAAAATCCGTGATGCTCTGAATACTGGTCAGCTTCATATCATCGCCGTCTTCCTCCTGCTCCTCATCCACCGCTTCCTCACTCGGTGCACTGCTGGCAAACAGACGCTCCATCATAAACTGTAAAAAGCCATCTTCCGCGGAAAGGTCTGGTTCGTGAACACTCCGCAGGAATGATATTTCCACTGCTTTGCCGTATTATCTAAAACCAGAATCGGATATTTTGCACTTGCAATTCGAAAATGTTGTATAGGCACTCACAGGCTTTCTCCCGTTGTATTGCTGAAATCAAATACAGGCATTTATCTCCCTTCTAGGGGTCAAAAACAGTTTTGACCCTTATCATGCATAAACAATTCTGTTATTTTCTACGAAAGCAGTGCTTTATCACTTGCAAATTCCTCACCGCTTACTTTTTTTCAAACTGATGCAGCAGATCTCCGACCGTAAGTTTCTTTTTGTCTTCCCCTGCGATATTTAAAATAACTTTTCCTTCATGCATCATAATCAGACGGTTTCCATGGGCAATCGCATCCTTCATATTGTGGGTAACCATCATGGCCGTCAGCTGATTCTCTGAAATGATCTGATCCGAAATCTCAAGTACCTTTGCGGCAGTCTTTGGATCCAGCGCAGCCGTATGCTCATCGAGAAGCAGAAGCTTCGGTTTCTGGATGGAAGCCATCAGAAGCGTGATTGCCTGACGCTGTCCACCGGATAACAGACCGACTTTTTGATGTCAGGCGATCTTCCAGTCCAAGATGCAGGGTGGAAAGCATTTCACGGTATTTCTCGCGTTCCGCTTTGGTAATTCCCCATCGCAATCCCCTGGATTTTCCACGTCTTGCTGCAATTGCCATATTTTCCTCAATGGACATTGTGGTAGCCGTACCGGTCATCGGGTCCTGGAACACACGTCCCAGATATTGTGCCCTGCGATGTTCGGATAACTTTGTCACATCCTCGCCGCCGATATAGATTTTTCCGGAATCTACCGGCCATACACCGGCTACGGCATTCAGTGTTGTCGATTTTCCTGCACCGTTTCCACCGATCACTGTGACAAATTCGCCTTCCTCAAGTGTCAGGTCGACACCGTCCAGAGCCACTTTTTCATTTATCGTACCCGGATTGAATACTTTCCGGATATTTTCAATTTTTAACATCTCACTCATCGGTTACAGCCCCCTTGTTGCTTTTTTTTTCTTATTCTTCAGATATGGAATCGCAAGGAAAATTGCTACCACGATTGCTGAGAACAGTTTCAGATCATCCGATGGGAATTTCAGCCACAAAATGATGCTCAGCACAAGGTAGTAAATGATCGCTCCAACGATCACGGAAAACAGCGTATATGCAAATGCCAGTTTCTTTCCTGCACACAGTTTTCCAAACAGTACATCTCCGATAATAACGGCAGCCAGACCGATAACGATTGCGCCTCGTCCCATATTGACATCCGCTGCACCCTGATACTGTGCATAAAGTGCACCGGACAGACCAACGAGTCCGTTGGAAATCATCAGTGCCAGTACCTTACAGAAGCTGGTATTGATTCCCTGTGCACGCGCCATCTGCGGGTTACATCCGGTTGCCCGGATGGCATGCCCCTGCTCGGTTCCGAAATACCAGTAAAGAATCGCCACGATCACTACCCCAAACAGGATACAGGTGGTAAATACTTTAATTTTTGCTGCTGTATCACCGGATACATAACGAAGCGATACCGCAAGGGAATATTTATCCACACTGATCGCCTGATTGGACTGTCCCATAATATTCAGATTGATGGAGTACAGTGCAATCTGCGTTAAAATTCCGGCAAGAATTGGAGGAATTCCCAGTTTGGTGTGCAGAAGACCTGTGACCATTCCCGCAAGCATTCCTGCAGCAAATGCAAAAATAAGAGAAACCCACGGATTCATATCACTGCGGATCAGCATAACCGCCACAGCTCCGCCGGTTGCAAAAGAACCGTCCACCGACAGATCCGCAAAATCCAGAAGTTTGTATGTAATATATACTCCCAATGCCAGAAGACCCCAGATCAGACCCTGTGCAATGGAGCCCGGCAGCGCACGAAACAGCGCCAGCGGACTTAAGGAAGCAAAATAAGCAGATATTAACACGATACCCATCCCCCTTAATTATTCAGCCTCGATAGCCTTGTAATCATCCGGAATTTTAACGCCCAGCTGATCACAGATATCTTTGTTGTATTCTTTGGTTACGTTCGGTGCAGTCTAAATCTTCATGGTTGTAATATCCGCACCGTTTACTAAAATGTCATATGCCATTTCACCGGCCTTTTTTCCGATGTCATAATAACTGATGGAAAGCGTTGCCACTCCGCATCCTTTACAGATACCTTCCTCTCCGGCAATAATCGGAGTTCCTGCCGGAAGTGCGATATTGTTGATTGCTTCTGTGTTCTGTGCCATGGTATTGTCTGTCGGAATGTAAATGACATCTGCATACTCGGTTGCACTCTGTACCACAGAACCGATATCATTGGAATCGGAAGCGGTAAACTCTTTGTAGCTGATACCGTCCTCATCCAGGTATTTTTCAAACTCGGTTGCCTGATATTTGGAGTTTGCCTCTGCAGAGCAGTAAAGTATTGCGACATGCTTTGCATCCGGATAGAGCTCTACGAGCATATCCTCCTGCTGATCAAGCGGAGCCAGATCGGATGTACCGGAAATATTTCTTCCGGTTGTACCACTCCAGTCACTGATCTCCAAAGCCGTTGCATAATCGGTAACGGAAGTTCCCAGAATCGGAATATCGGTTGTCGCTGCTGCACATGCCTGTAAAGCAGTGGTTGCATTTGCAAAGAATCAGATCCACATTGGCAGATACGAAATTATTTGCAATTGTAGAAGCATTTGCCTGCTCGTTCTGTGCATTCTGGAGATCAAATTTTACATTGTCTCCCAGCTTTTCCTTTAAGACATCCTCAAATCCCTGTGTTGCCTGATCCAGTGCCGGATGCTCCAGCTGCTGGCAGATTCCGATGTTATATACTTTACCGGATGCACCTGCACTCTGTGTCCCGTCTTTTGCTGCATCTGCGGAATTTCCACAGGCGCCCAGGGATACCATCATGGCTGCTGCCACAGCAACCGACATTGCCTTGTTTAATTTTTTTTCATAGTTGTTCCTCCATTTATATTTTATATAGTCAGATAGACTTTAAGCCGCTTCCCGTCCTACTGGAAAGCGGCTCGTCCACTGCATAATTACAGGAAAATATATTTGCAGATAAAAAGTACTGCAAGGATATACATCAGTGGAGTAATCTTCTTACGCTTGCCACAGATCAGATTGATCAGTACAAAAGAGATTACACCAATGGCAATACCCTCTGCGATACTGTACATTAAAGGCATCGCAATGAGGCACAGATATGCAGGAACTGCATCTGTCAGATCCTCGAAATCAACCTTTACAATTGCGGATACCATCAGGAATCCGACAAAGATCAGCGCCGGTGCTGTTGCAAAGCCCGGAATTGCCGTAAAGATTGGTGCAAAGAAAATTGCAAGCAGGAATAATAATCCTGTAACGATGGATGCAAGACCGGTTCTTGCACCAGCTCCGACACCGGCAGAGCTCTCTACGAATGTTGTAGTTGTAGACGTACCAAGGATCGCACCTGCAGAAGTAGCAATTGCATCTGCCATCAGTGCCTGCTTTACGTTCGGAAGTTTTCCATCTTCGTCTAACATGCCGGCCTTATCCGATACACCGATCAGTGTTCCGATCGTATCAAACATATCTACAAACAGGAAAGACAACATGACTACGATGAAGTTCATAATTCCGACTCCATGGAAATCTGCTGTAAAACATTGTCCGAAAGTCTCCCCGATTTTTGAAAAAATCAGTCATGGCAAATGTCGGATACAGAGAATAAAATCCAGCGTCTGCATCGATACGGTAAACACCCGCTGCCTGACAGATCATTCCAAGAATCCAGGTAGCCAGAATACCGATCAGAATAGATCCCTTGACTTTTTTGATGTATAAAATTGCAGTAAGAAGCAGACCGATCAGTGCAAGTACTGCACAGATTCCTTCGGTATGCCAGTTATCTCTGAAATTTACATAAGATAACAATGTGGAATCGTTGTTTACAACGATATGTCCACCCTGCAATCCGATAAACGCGATAAACAGACCGATGCCGGCGCTCACACCTTTCTTTAATGTGGTCGGAATGGCATTGAAAATTGCCTCACGCACATTTGTAAGGGAAAGGATAATAAAGATAATACCTTCGAAGAATACTGCCATCAGGGCTACTTTCCAGGAATATCCCATATTTCCGCATACGGTAAATGCAAAGTATGCATTCAGTCCCATACCCGGTGCAAGTGCAAACGGATAATTTGCAAGGAGTGCCATTGCAAACGTACCGATAAAGGATGCCAGACAGGTTGCGATCAGCACTGCTGTCGGGTCCATTCCTGCCTGTGAAAGCAGGTTCGGGTTTACAGCCAGGATATACGCCATGGTCATAAACGTCGTAATACCGGCGATCTTCTGTTTTCGCTGTGGTATTGTTCTCTTTGAGCTTAAACATTTTCTCTAACATGTTCTCTCCTCCATATTTTATTGTTGTGTAAAAGCACCCTACTATTTTATCATAAAATAATTGAGAAATCCATTCAATTATTTATGTCTCCAGGTACTTCTTGAAAAGAGAACAAGCATCGGGAAAAATTTCCAGTCTTCCGGCCAGCATGTCAAAAATCAGCACAAGTTTGGAAAACCAGGAATACACCGAAAAATTACAGGTAGGTCCCACCACATCAAATCCCGGTCCGATATTGTTAAAGCACGCAGCAACCGCAGACACATTTGTTGTCATGGACAGTCCATCAATAGAAATCAAAAGAAAACTTCCGACTAAAATCACACCGTAAGCCGCCAGATAGGTATTTGTATTATTTAATACATCCTCCCCGATCCGGTTTCCATTCATGCGCACAACTTCCACACGCTGCGGGCTTAAAATTCTGCGGATATTTCTGCGCAGGTTTTTCAGAATCAGAAGAAGCCTTCCCATCTTAAGCCCTCCTGCCGTACTGCCTGCACAGGCACCGACAAACATCAGGCACAGCAACAGTGCCTTCGAAAATCCGGCCACAAATCAAAGTCCGTGCTTGCAAACCCGGTCGTCGTCATGATAGAGGAAACCTGAAATGCCGCATGGCGGATGGTCTCTTCCCCAGGAGCCGTACAGTCCCCGGACATTGAACGTAATTAAAAGAATACTGACTACAAATATGATGATATACAGCCGCAGTTCCTGATCTTTGAGCACTTCCTTTACATGCCGGACTAAAAGCAGATAATAACAGCTGAAGTTGATTCCAAACAAAAACATGAAGACCGTACATACATTCTGTATATATGGGCTGTATCCTGCAATACTGTCATTCCGAATTCCGAATCCACCTGTGCCGGCCGTTCCAAAAGCGGTACATACGGCATCAAAAACCGGCATTTTTCCCAACAGGAGAAACAGGAAATTGATGAATGTCAGCACCATGTATATGACATACAAAATTCTTGCTGTTGTACGCATTTTCGGCACCAGCTTGTTCACATTCGGTCCCGGACTCTCCGCACGCAGCAGATGCATGGTATACCCTTTTGCCTCTCTCTCCGTTCGGAGAAAGTGCCAGAAGAAATACAAGTACCCCCATGCCGCCCAGCCAGTGGCTGAAACTCCGCCAGTACATAATTCCGGGAGAAAGTGCTTCCACATCTCCCAAAATCGAAGAACCTGTGGTTGTAAATCCCGATACAATTTCAAACAGAGCATCGACAAAGTTTGGAATTTCCCTGGAAAAAACAAATGGCAGACACCCGAAAAAACTGATTGCAATCCAGCTTCCGGCTACGCAGACCATCCCTTCCCTCGCAAAAAAACGACGGGTGGAATTTCTGCAAAAATAATACATTAAGGCACCAACTCCGGCAGTGATCAAAATGGACAGCCCAAACCCATAAACTGCTGCCAGGCTTGCGGTATACAGACTGATCAAAAGTGCCGGAACCATAAACCCTGCTTCCACAATTAAGATCTGGGAAAGAAATTTTCCCATCATTTTATAATTCATAGCATCCTCACTCGAAAATATCATTCAGCTGCAAAAGTGTCATCCCGCCCTTTGCAACGATAATCACGGAATTTCCAGCCTCATACATGGAATCTCCGTTTGGAATCTCCGTTTTACTTCCATGGCTGATACATGCGATCAGTATATTGCGTTTCAGGCGGATATTACGCAATGGTTCCCCGATATGTTTTGTGTCGGCATCTACGACAAACTCCAATGCCTCTGCCTGTCCTTCTGCAATATTGTGCAGTGTCAGTGCTGCACCTGTTGTATTCTGCATGGCACGGACATAACGGACAATCGTATTGCAGCAGAGTTCTTTCGGGCAGATCACACTGCCAAGTCCCAGACTGTCCTGCATACTGTTATTTTCCATATGACCGACTTTCGTGATCACCTGTGGCACTCCACAGGTCTGCGCATACAGCGAAATAATCATATTCATTTCATCCATGCCGGTCATGGTTACAACGGCGTCACAATCATGGATGCCTTCACTTTCAAGCAGAAACTGACTGCTGGCATCCCCGTGTATGATACATACTTCCGGTGGAAGTTTGCCGGATAATTCTTCACAGCGCGCTTCATCCTGCTCAATCAGCAGCACACTGACACCTTCTTTTTTTGCCAGCCAGGTCGACAGATAATAACCGATTCTTCCGCCACCGCAGATAATTACACGCTTTGCCTTGTGCGTGATAATGCCAAGATTGCGCAGAAGCTGTGTCAGCATCTCAGCAGTTGCCGTAATAAACAGATGATCCCCCTCCCGGAGAATAAAATGTCCGGATGGAATCTCCACAACCCCTCCGCGGCTCACTGCGCAGACAAGCACCTTGCATTTGACAACATTTTCCAGATTCATCAGTGCCACATCGCAGAGTTTACTTCCTTTTTGAATCCGCAGCTCCACGATTTCCACACGGCTTTTTGCAAATGTTTCCCTCTGCAGGAAGCCCGGATAGCGGATCAGCCGTTCAATCTCGCGCGCCGCCTGTTTTTCCGGATTCACCATAAGCGAAAGGGAATAGACATCCCGCATGGTAAAAATCTGCTTGCCGTATTCGGGATTACGGATTCTTGCAATGGTGTGAATTCTCGGATTCAGACCATGGGCAGTCATACCACAGAGCAGATTGACTTCATCCGAACTGGTGGCTGCAATGAGCAGATCCGCCTTTTTCACATCCGCACTCTCCAACACGCGCATGGAGGCACAGTTTCCCTGTACCCCCATAACATCGTAACGCTCCACACTCGAATCCAGCACACGCTGGTTCGAATCGATCAAAGTCAGGTCGTGTCCTGCCGCAGCAAGTTTCTGCGTCAGCGTGAGTCCGACCTTGCCATCACCGGCGATTATTATTTTCACAGATTTGTCCTCCGTTTATATTCTGTATTTAGACGTCCCACATTATAGCATATGGCATATAGAAATACAACCGAGGAGTTTTTGGTCTTTACTGCTTCTTATCCTCCTGATATTCCTCAAAACTGAGAATTACTTTAAACAGATCGCCGTCCATCTGCACCGCAAGATTTCCATGCATCAGCTCGGTCAGGCTTTTTGCGATAGAAAGCCCCAGTCCGTGTCCTTCCGTATTCCGGGAACTGTCTCCACGGACAAATCTTCCGAAAAGTTCCTCGCTGGTCATTTTCAGTCGATCCTTCGAAATATTGCGGAAGGTCATAATCACCATTCCGTGAAATTTTTCCAACGTAATATACACACGTGTTCCCGGCTGTGCATACTTACATATATTTCCCATCAGGTTGTCAATGATCCGCCACAAATGTCTGCCATCCACATAGATTTCAACGGGTGGTTGCGGACATTCTACAACCATCTCCAGCTGATTTGCTTGCTCTGCCTTTTCTGTAAATTCCCCGACAATCTGTGTCAGAACGACCGTTGCATCACATACTTCCGGATTCACCGGAAGATTTCCAGTAGATGCTTTGGATGCCTCCATCAGATCCTCAATCAGTTTTTTTCAGACGGTTGGACTGTCGGTCAAGCACCTCAATGTACTCCCGCATTGTTTCACTCTCTGTCGGCTCCTTTTTGATCAGATCCACATAGTTGATAATGGAAGTAAGCGGTGTTTTAATATCATGGGAGACATTGGTGATCAGTTCGGTACGAAACCGCTCACTCTTCATTTTTTCTTCTACCGCCGCTGCAACTCCGGTCTGTACATTATTTAAATTTTCCGCATGTGTGCGCAGCTCATACATCATTTTTTCTGTATGGATCGGATGCGAATAATCACCTTTTGCAATCCGTTCCCCTCCGTCGAATATCTGTCGAAACTGCACCACAATCTTTAACAGTACGCCGTATTCCACAACTTTCCAGAGGAGATAGACCATGATAATTCCGCCATCCGCTCCGGCACACAGTAAAAGAAATGCTTCTATGAGGAAGACCACAAGAAATACAGCTGTGACTTTTACCGTCATAGACAGATTGGTCAAAAGCGCCAGTCTGATTTCATGCAGTTCTCTTTTTATCCGGCGAAACGGGTTTAAAAGCAGACGCAAAAGCGTATAATGCCAGAATTTTCCTGCACGGATTCTTACAATGATACTGATCACATATTCATACACAATCAGTTCTGCCAATGCAAACGCAATTGTAAAAAATGAAATACAGAATACGATTCCTGCATTTTGCATAAGCAGATCTCCCATATAAAGGCATACCATACCGCAGCCCAAAAACGCAAGTCCTGAGATTCCTGTATAAATACCAAATGGTATACGGTCAATCCATCGAATCTGTACCGTATCAGAACCACGTTTCCATCCTGCCGATGCAAATAGAATGCCAAGAGAAAACACCCACACAAGAACACTCAAAAGCAACCACAATCCCGAAATTTCCCGCACCTGTACCACAACCTGCAAGTGTGTGCTTTCTGGAAAAACTGTGTTTTCCCGGAATCAATCACAATATGGGTTTCACCTCCGACTTCCGGTGAAAACAAAGAGGATACCGTAGCAGTGCTTCCCTTCAGGGAATCCGCTACCGTAAGATAAAGCGTATATTCCGTTGCTTCTTTCTCCTGATGTGGATTATAATAAATACGACCCTGTTGATCTTCGTATGCAAATGAAAAATCCTGCCACTGGAATACCTTTGCTTTCGCATAGGTATCCGCAATGGATTCCTGCCGGATCGGGTAAATCCCATCCTTTTTTTTTGACCATAAGTAACCTGCCTCTAACCCATCAAAATCAAACCGCAGCTCGGATGATTTTAAATACGGTTCGAGCTTACCTTTTTCAGCTGTTCTCCATTTTCCGCGCAATATCTGCCACCATCGTCCGATTCCCGGTAAGTATATTCCACATACGGTTCAAGATCCGACTCCTCTGGAACCGCGTAAAAAGAAAAGGATTGATCCGAAACAGGGTATCGCCCGCATAACAATAAATCACACCATTATCATAGATAAAATGATCCACCTGCGTATAATGCTTGACTTTTTGCATGTACTGTCCCCTGTTTCTTCCAAGCAGCATATCCCAGAAAGAACGATCATTGGTATGAAACTCATTTTCATCTGTAAATTTCAGCCAGGCAAGTGCGTTTTCCTTATTTAAAGAGGTACCCGTGTAATTTCCACAGACAAGTTCGGTTTCTTTTTCATTCGGCTTGTTTTTTACAAGTGAATAAACGATATTTCCGTCATCAAATTTTAGTACCATAGCCAGTAATCTGATGCCCTGCGATGATTTCCAGTTTTTGGAAACATGTTCCGGCTTTTGGGATTTTTTATCCTTTTTCTCATTCATTTTCTACATCCTCCATCTTGTATCCCCGTCCCCACACGACTTTTAAATAGCGTGGCTCCGCAGGATTATATTCGAGTTTTTCCCGAAGGTGCCGGATATGTACGGCTACCGTGTTTTCGACGCCGCACGGGCTGCCCTTCCACACGGCCTCATAAATCTGTTTCGGTGAATATACTTCCCCCGGATGTTCCATCAGAAGTTTTAAAATATCGTACTCTGTTCTGGTCAGATTCACAGGTTCTCCGTCCAGAGTGACTTCCTTTAATTTATCATCCAGCTCGATGCCGCCGGCGGACAGTTTTGTCCTCACCTTCTGTCCGCTTCCAAGCAGCATATACCGCCGGATCTGGGATTTCACTCTCGCCTGCAGTTCCACCGGATTGAATGGTTTCGTCACATAATCATCCGCGCCCACGGTAAGTCCGAGTACCTTATCGGTATCCTCACTTTTGGCCGTCAGTAAGATCACCGGAACATTGGAAATTTCACGGATTTTGCACATCGCTTCTATCCCGTCCATTTCCGGCATCATAATATCCATCAGAACCAGCTGGATATCCTCCCGGTTTATAATTTTTAAGGCTTCCTTTCCGTTATAAGCCGAAAACACCTGGTATCCTTCACTTTTTAAATAAATCTGCAAAGCAGAAACAATATCCTTTTTTCATCGTCACAAACTAAAACATTATACATAAAAAACCGCCACCTCGTATTCATGATTAATCATAGATACATTGTAGCGGTTTTTTTCTTAATTTCCAATGGGGCAAACCTTTAAGGTTTGCTTAAAATCAGGAATTATTCTTATTTTGATATCTTTTCTTCTTTCAGCCATGCATCAACGCTCTCATGCAGACGCTGCATTCCATCTTCAACAACCAGCTTGGAGGTAGCCACATTCACGCGCAAAAATCCTTCGCCTCCCCTGCCATACTGATTGCCTCCGCTGACATACAGACCGCTGGTTTTGCGGATAAATTTTACAAACTGCCGGCCACTCTCCGTGATTTTGCGGCAGTCCAGCCACATGAGGTAAGTAGCATCTCCTGCAACCGGATGGATGAGTGGAATTTTCTCCTGCAGAAATTCCGTCACATACTGCTTGTTCTTTTCCACATATTCCCGCAGTTCATCAAGCCATTCTTCCCCATATTGGAAAGCGGCAATCGTTGCCTGAATTGCAAAAGCGTTCGGTTCTGCTACTTCGTCGGTGTTGAGCTGTCTCCACATTCTGTGATGCAGAATCGAGTTTTCTGCATAGACGGCAGCCGTCTGCAGCCCTGCCAGATTAAATGTCTTCGTCGGCGCAATGCAGGTAACACTGATGTCCCTGCAGGTATCATCCACAGAGGCAAACGGAATGTATTCTGTACCGGGTTTTGTCAGATCACAGTGAATTTCATCCGAGACAACAATGACATCATACTGCTTACATAATGCCCCGATCCGCGCCAGCGTCTCACAATCCCAGATGTTTCCTGCCGGATTCTGCGGATTACACAAAATCATAAGCGTCGTCTGCGGATCTGCCAGCTGCTGTTCAAGTTTTTCCCAGTCTACACGATATTCTTTTTCCATCATAAAGCAGTTCGTTTTCCACGACATTTCTTCCGTTATTACGAATGGAATTGAAGAAATTATTATAGACAGGTGTCTGAATCAGCACATTTTCTGCCGGAGTCGTCAGTTTTCGGACAGCAGAAGAAAGTGCAGGGATTACTCCCGTTGTAAAGATCAGCTTCTTTGGGTCCATCCGAAAATGATGACGCTTTTCCCACCAGTTTACATAGCTGTCCGCCCATTCGTCCGGGATGACAGAATATCCATATACCCCGTGCGCCACGCGCTGTACCAGTGCCTTCCTGCACTTCCGGCACCGTCTCAAAATCCATATCCGCCACCACATCGGGAGTTCTTTGCGATCCACATCCCACTTGAGGGAATTTGTGCCTATCTGCGGTTTGGTATTTTATCAAAATTATATTTCATAATCATCAGGTCTCCTTTTTCTGTCTCTCTATAATGCCTTATCATACCACTTCTGCATCATTTCTTCAATCATTGCAGTACCATCAGAAACGGAAAAAGAAGGGAAAAAATACCTCTTTTTCCGGTATTTTTTCCCTTCTTTTGTAAACAATCACCGGGCTGCAGCAGTCTGTTTTCAGCCTTCGGTCTTTGTTGTGCTCTCTTTGGACTTATAATAATCCTCAAACTTCTGATTTGCAGCATCCAATGTCTTCTGGCAGATGTCCGGAAGGTCTTTGCCCCATGCACCGGTTGCCTGCTTGAATCCCTTCTGCATGGCAGTCTGCATCTTCTTCATCTTTTCCACATCATCTCCAGCAAGGGCACTTGCAAAATCAAATAATCTCTCTGATGTCTGCTTTACTCCGTAATAGCCATCTTCGGAGATATCCTTCTGCGCCTGTGCCTTTGTTGCTGCATCAACCGTGAAATCTCCTTTTGCAAGGAACTTCCATATATCATCGCTGTTTGTTCCGTTTGCAACAGAAGAAGTAGCTGCCTGACCGGTCATCATTTTCTGCACGATGCTGATCAGCTGCTGCTGTCTGGACTGTGTATCCGCTTTCATCTGCTGTACGAGTGCCGCACGATCCTCAGCGCTCATCTTATTAATCGAATAGGTTGCTTTCTTATTGTCCTTGCTGCTGTCTGATTTATCATAGACTACACCGCTCTCATTTTTTTTCTTCCGTCTTTGCCGTGGAGTCCTTCTTTGCAGCCGTCTCATTTTTGGTCACCGCATCGTTTTTATAGGATGCGTATACCTCTGTCTGCGTGTTTAACAAACCTGTTGTGTTTACACCCATACTCTCATCCTCCTTGAATTCTACCGGTCAATTCCATTTGTTTCCGGTTAAACTATGTTGGTATCTACTATAGATATCGGTTCTTTTCACAGAATCTTTATAGTTTGCTTTATTTTTTTGTTTCACAGTGACACGATAGGTCTTTCCAACGGCAGATTTTGTTCTGGCCTTCACCATCACATAGAGTTTCTGCCCCTTTGCAGCTTTTACGGTAAACTTCTGTCCGGTCTGTGCATAATCTTCCTGTTTGACCAGCTTCTTTTTCTGATTATATACACACACATTCCAGTATCCGCTGTCAGGAAGGCTTACTTGTATGGTCACCTTTCCCTTCTTTGCAGCCTTATATACAAAATAATCTTTATCCTTTACCGCATAATTATTCGCACTACAGGTCTTATTCTTTTTTTACAGTTGTAGCTGTGGCAAAAGAATCATTGTATTCCTGTTCCCAGTTATCAGCCTTGTACTGATTGACTGTCACCGTGTATTCGTGTCCGCACGCATAATCATTGATATTCCGTTCTACCTTCAGGTAAATCTCTTTGCCTTTCCGGAAACTGAGCTTTGCAGTGGAAATCTGCAGATCATCCTCTGTTTCCACGGTCTGAAGCAGCTTCTTTTTCTCATCATATACGGAAAGTTTCCAGTACTGATTGTTTCCACCGTCCGCATTTATAAATTTGAAATTGAAATATCCACTGCCCGTGGCAACGTAGCGGTAGTAATCCACATCTTTTTTGCTGTTGATACTTCCATGCAGTGTCTTTCCAGCGGTAAGATCCGTGGCAAGCGCCATGGTATCGTTGGATTCCTTTTCCCAGCCTTCCGTTGCATAGTAATTGGAACGGATCTTGTACTGGTTTCCAACGCCGTAGCAGGTAACTTTCACATACACTTTTGCTCCCACCGGAAGGACATATTTACCGGAGGATACGGTTCTTGTATTGGTATCTTTCTGCAGTTCATTCATATTTTCATCATACAGATACAGATTCCAGAGTGCGGAAGATCCCTCCCCCTGAAAATCATATGTGAAATATCCGTTTTCCGGAATGGTATACTCATACCAGTCCACATCCGAAGCTTTGTAGGAACTTCCATTGATCCAGGTGCCGTTCTGCAGACTTGTCGCTGCCGCCGGCGTATCGTTGTCTTCCTGTTCCCACTGTGCACTCTCCGTTGTTTTCACCTGAAGGGAATACTGATAATCCTGTGTCAGCTGATAATCTAAAATGGTAATATCCATAGATTTCACACGCTCAACTTTGATATATACGCTTTTGCCCGGTCTGAGGTTATAAATTCTGGATGTATAATTGGATGCCAGAGGTTTTGTTTCCAGTTCCTGATTTCCATTGTCCGCATCATATACGGAAAAATTCCACTTTCCTTTTCCACTTGTCTGTGCAAGATTTACAGTAAAATATCCGCCTTTTTTCCGCAGTATATTTATAAAAGTGAACATTATTGGAAGTAGACAGCGTATCATACACCACCGTATCTGACTTCAGCACCTCTGCTTTGGTGTAGCTGCTGTATGTGCCGGTCGGTGTCTGATTGGTGGAAATGGATACATTGTCCGCTTTTACCGCCACCGGTGCCGCTGTAAAAACACAGCAGCATGCCAGCAGCAATGCCAGACCTCTTTTTTTTCATGTTATGATTCATACGCATATTCCCTCTTTTACAGAGCTTTGATACGCTCCAGTGCCTTTACGGTGTTTTCATAATTTCCAAATGCAGTCAGTCGGAAATATCCTTCTCCGCTCGGTCCGAAACCGGATCCCGGAGTACCAACAACATTTGCATTCTCCAGCAGATAGTCAAAGAACTCCCAGGAAGTCATCTGATCCGGAGTCTTTAACCAGATGTATGGTGCATTTACACCACCAAATACGGTATATCCGGCATCCTTTAATCCTTCCTTAATGGTCTTTGCATTCTTCATATAGTAAGCAACCTGCTCTTTTAACTGTGCCTTTCCTGCCGGGGAGTAAACAGCCTCTCCTGCTCTCTGGATGATGTACGGCGCTCCGTTGTACTTCGTTCCGTGACGGCGTGCCCACATGTCGTGCAAAGAAACTTCCCCGCACTTTAAATCCTTCGGAACTACAGTATATCCAAGACGAACACCGGTAAATCCTGCATTCTTTGAGAAACTGTGCAGCTCAATGGCGCAGGTTCTTGCACCCTTGCACTCATAAATGGAATGTGCCACATTGTCCTCACTGATATAAGCTTCATAAGCGGCATCATAAATGATTACGGCGCCAACTTTATTGGCATAGTCCACCCATTCCTGCAACTGATCCTTTGTAAGCGTTGTTCCGGTCGGGTTATTCGGCAGACACAGATAGATTATGTCCGGTGTCTTCTTAGGAAACTCCGGTACGAAATGATTTTCTGCTGTACATGGCATGTAAATGACATCGCTCCATGTGCCGGTCTCCTTGTCGTAAGTACCGGTTCTTCCAGCCATAACGTTGGAATCCACATAAACCGGGTATACCGGATCACAGACCGCAATCTTGTTATTCTGTCCGAAAATCTCCTGAATATTTCCGGAATCGCTCTTTGCTCCGTCAGACACAAAAATTTCATCTGCTGCAACCTCACAGCCTCTTGCTGCATAATCATTCTCTGCGATTGCCTTGCGCAAAAATTCATATCCCAGATCCGGTGCATAGCCGTGGAATGTCTCGGCATGTCCCATCTCATCTACCGCTTTATGCATAGCCTCAATGATTGCAGGAGCCAGTGGCTGTGTAACATCACCGATTCCCAGACGGATAATGTTCTTGTCCGGATTTGCTTCCTGATATGCATTTACTTTTTTTGCAATTGTGCTGAATAAATAGCTGCCCGGCAGCTTCTGATAATTCTCATTTACATGAAACATAATTTCGTTCTCCTTCTCTAATTTTCCATCAGTATCACTTTAACATTTTCTTCTTTTAATGTAAAGACCAGCCAAAAAAAAGCCAGATGAGATCCCTACCCTTCCTGCAGAAGACTTAAGATCATCTGTGCCACCTCGACCAGACCGGTTCCATTGTCCATACTTCTTTCTGAATATATTTATGTGCTTCCTCTTCCGTAAAAGAGTTTCGTGCCATAAGGAGTTCCTTTGCCTTGCGAATGATCTGCTGATCCTCTTTGCGAACGGTGTTTCGGCTGCTGCCGCATTCTCCTTCTTCTGCGCCTCTGGATATCTCCCTCCATCATTTCAATTGTCTGCAACAGTTCATGCACTTTCATCGGCATGGAAAGACAGACCAGATTGCTTACCTCTCTCTCCTGAATGGAAGACGGAGAAGCGATCAGAAGCATCTGAAACTCCGGTGGCAGATAATCGTGAATTTCCATATACATCATATCCATAAACCGGCATCCGCAGATCAGTATTCCACACTCCAGATTGTTTACGCTTGCCAGTGCCTGCGCACCGGTAGTACAGACTGCCTGCACGGAATACCCGCTCTGTGTCAATATTTTTTTTATGCCCGCTGCCACTTCCGGTTTCGAAAAGGCAATTACAATGTTACTCACGATCCGATCTCCCGTTAAATCTTATACAGATACTCTTCGATCTCCCAGCCGGTTACCTGTGTACGGTACTGCATCCATTCTGCCTCTTTTTTTGCCCGATCAGTTTGCTGCTGATATGTTCTCCAAGCACTTCTTTTACAAAAGCATCTTTCTGCAATTCACAGATGGCCGCATGAAGATCGGCCGGAAGCGACTCGATTCCTCTGCTTGCTTTTTTTCTTCCTCCTTCAGTTCATAGACATTTTCCGGCACTTCTTCCGGTGGCTCAATTTTATTTCTGATACCGTCAATTCCGGCTGCAAGACATACCGCAAGGCCAGATACGGATTGGCTGCCGGGTCCGGGCTGCGCAGTTCCACACGGGTTTCCTCTCCCCGGGAAGCAGGAATACGGATGAGCGGGCTTCGGTTTGTCGCAGACCATGCAATATAACATGGTGCCTCGTATCCAGGTACCAGCCGTTTATAGGAATTTACCAGCGGATTCATGATAGGAGTCACACCTTTCATGTGCTTCATGATACCGCCAATAAAATAATAGGCTTCTTTACTCAGGCCCATTTTTCCATCCGGATCGTGGAAAATATTATGTCCGTCTTTGGACAGGGACATATTGATATGCATTCCGGAACCATTAATCCCGTATTTCGGCTTCGGCATAAAGCTTGCAAACAGACCGTGCCGCTTGGCAATTGTCTTAACCGCCAGTTTGAATGTCATGATATTATCTGCCGTCTGCAGTGCCCTCATCATACTTAAAGTCAATCTCATGCTGTGCGGGTGCTACCTCATGGTGGGAAGCTTCGATCTCATACCCCATATCTTCAAGTGTCAGCACCATATCACGTCTGGCATTTTCTCCCAGGTCTACCGGACCGAGATCAAAATATCCGGCTTTTTCGTGGGAAAGTGTTGTCGGCTGGCCATTCTCATCCTGATGGAACAGGAAAAACTCGCACTCCGGTCCCACATTAAATGTATATCCAAGGTTTTTTGCTTCCTCAATCTGACGCTTTAAGATATAACGAGAATCCCCCGTAAACGGAGTTTTGTCTGCACAGTAAATATCACAGATAATACGTGCTACTTTTCCCTGCTGCGGGCGCCATGGGAAAATGGTAAATGTGTCCAGATCCGGATACAGATACATGTCTGACTCTTCAATCCGTACAAATCCCTCAATGGAAGAACCGTCAAACATACACTTGTTATTCAATGCTTTCTCCAGCTGACTGGATGTAATTGCTACATTCTTTAATGTTCCGAAAATATCCGTAAACTGCAGACGGATGAATTCCACATCCTCTTCTTCCACAATTCTGAAAATATCTTCCTTGGTATATCTGCTCATATACTTTTCTCCTTTTCTGCGTTACATTTGCTGATATATGTTAATACCTGTTCATAAGACATCGGACCGCCAAACAGATCCAGCGCACTTCCAATGGTGACGTTCAGCCGGTTTCTTCCAAGCTGTGAAATTTCTTCCAGATCTTCAAAACTGTGAACGCCCCCGGCATAGGTGATCGGAATTTTTCCCCAATCTCCCAGAAACTGTGCCAGGGGTTTTTCAATTCCACCGGATTTTCCTTCCACATCCACGGCATGCACCAGAAACTCGCTGCACCGGGAACTCAGTTTTTCCAGAAGTTCATTCGTCACACGCTCTGTGGTAAATTTCTGCCACCGGTCGGTTACAATATAATAGCCCGGTTCTTCTGCATCTGCCCGGTATCTGCACGACAGATCAAGTACCAGATGTTCCTTTCCCACGGCCTGTTCCAGCCGGTTCAGATAATCATAGTCAATCCGTCCGTCCCGGAAAACAAACGAAGTCACAATCACTGCAGATGCGCCAGCTTCCAGAAATTCGGACGCATTGGCATCGGTAATTCCTCCGCCGACCTGCAATCCCCCCGGATAGGCACGCAGAGCCGCCAGCGCCTGATTTTTGGTTTCCTCATAATAAGGGCTGTCTTTTGCATTCAGTAAAATGATATGTCCGCCGCGAATTCCCCGGCTCTGATACATCCGTGCATAAAACGGTGCATCCTGCCCGGAGACAAAATTTTCACTTGCCTGATCTCCGGCATCCCGCAGACTGCTTCCGACAATCTGTTTTACCTTTCCGTTGTGAATATCAATACATGGTCTGAATTCCATCCGATTTTGTCCTCTTTTCAAAAAATGGGCATAGAAAGACCCTGTCCGGACTCCCTTGCCCTTATTAAAATAATACATCTTCACTTTTTTTATGCTGTTTCTCCGCTATCATAACATAATTTTTACTTGACAGCAATCCATTATTTTGCTATCATCATTAAAATTGTTATTGTACATAATAGGTGTTTTGGACGATAACAGACGTTACACAAAATTACATACAAACTACATATAATAGAAGAAAGCGAGGATTTTAGAAAATGGGAACTATTATCGGCGAAGGAATTACATTTGATGACGTTCTTCTGGTTCCTCAGTATTCTGAGGTTACCCCAAACCTGATCGATCTGAAGACACATCTGACAAAGAAGATCGTACTGAACATTCCTATGATGAGTGCAGCCATGGATACCGTTACGGAGTCAAAAATGGCCATTGCCATGGCAAGACAGGGTGGTATCGGTATTATCCACAAAAATATGTCCATTGAGGCTCAGGCAGATGAGGTCGATAAGGTAAAGCGTTCAGAAAACGGTGTTATCACAGACCCATTTTTCTTATCTCCAGACAATACATTACAGGATGCTGACAACCTGATGGCAAAGTTCCGTATCTCCGGTGTTCCGATCACAGAGAACGGTCGTCTGGTCGGCATCATCACGAACCGTGACTTAAAGTTCGAAACCGATTTCACAAAGAAAATCAGTGAATCAATGACCTCCGAAGGTCTGATCACCGCTCCGGAAGGAATTACCTTAGAAGAAGCCAAAAAAAGATTCTTGCAAAAGCCAGAAAAGAAAAACTTCCGATTGTTGACAAGGATTTCAACTTAAAAGGTCTGATCACCATCAAAGATATTGAAAAACAGATCAAGTATCCGCTTTCTGCAAAGGATGATCAGGGACGTCTTCTCTGCGGTGCCGGTGTCGGTATCACCGGAAACATGATGGAGCGTGTCGATGCCCTGGTTGCTGCCCATGTCGATGTCATCGTTGTCGATTCCGCACACGGTCATTCCAAAAACATTCTGGAAGCCGTAAAGAAGATCAAGGCAAAATACCCGGATCTGCAGGTTATCGCCGGAAACATTGCAACCGGTGCTGCTGCACAGGCACTGATTGATGCCGGAGCTGATGCAGTTAAAGTTGGTATCGGACCTGGTTCTATCTGTACCACACGTATCGTTGCCGGTATCGGTGTTCCACAGATCTCCGCAATCATGGACTGCTATGAAGTTGCAAAGCAAAGTGGCATCCCTGTCATCGCCGATGGTGGTATCAAATACTCCGGCGATATGACAAAGGCTATCGCAGCCGGTGCAAACGTATGTATGATGGGTTCCATGTTTGCAGGATGTGACGAAGCACCTGGTACATTTGAGCTCTTCCAGGGAAGAAAATACAAAGTATACCGTGGTATGGGTTCCATCGCTGCCATGGAAAACGGAAGCAAAGACCGTTACTTCCAGGAAGGTGCAAAGAAACTTGTTCCGGAAGGCGTAGAAGGCCGTGTCGCTTACAAGGGAACACTTGAAGATACCGTCTTCCAGCTGATCGGCGGTCTTCGCTCCGGTATGGGTTACTGCGGATGTCCTACCATTGAGGATCTCAAGGAAAGAGGTAAATTTGTCAAGATTTCCGCTGCTTCCCTGCGTGAGAGCCATCCACACGATATTCATATTACAAAAGAAGCTCCAAACTACAGTACCGATGACAATAAATAAATCATAATAAATATAATTTGAGGTGAATTTTATTGGGCCCCAGTGAGACAGGTCAATTAATTGCAATAATTATCCTGCTGTGTCTGTCAGCGTTTTTTTTTCGTCGTCAGAGACAGCTCTTACAACCGTAAACCAGATTCGTATGCGTACCCTTGCAGACAATGGCGATAAACGCGCTGCACGGGTATTGCATGTAACCGGAAATCCGGGAAAAATGTTATCTGCCATTCTGATCGGAAACAATATTGTAAATCTTTCGGCATCTTCCATTTCAACATCCCTTGCCATCCATCTTTTTGGAAACACGGGTGCGGGAATTGCCACAGGTATTCTTACATTTCTGATACTGATCTTCGGTGAAGTAACACCAAAAACCATGGCAACCATCAAGGCCGATTCCATGTCTTTGACAGTAGCCGCTCCAATAGGACTTCTGATGAAAATACTTACTCCTGTTATTTTTTATCATCAACAAGCTCTCTCTCGGACTGATGTTTCTGCTGCATGTCAATATCAAAGATGCACAGAAAAAGATGACAGAAGAAGAGCTCCGCACCATTGTTGACGTAAGTCAGGAAAATGGTGTCATCGAACATGAAGAACGGGATATGATTCATAATCTCTTTGCTGTAAAATAAGTCCCTAAAATAAGTCCCTAATAAAAACGCCAATTCCGGCAAATGTCGGTTTTGGCGTTTCTTTGTATTAACTTTTCTATTTCTAAGCAAGTCTGCATCTTTGGGTATAAAAAATGGTGCATTTAATAAAGCTCGGCTAATCACGCCCGCTTAAGTTTTATGCAACTTTCGTCTGTCGTTGCTTTTTGTTGTGATATTTATAAAGATTGAATCCACATGAAATCAGTGTAAGCTCGAGAATTACATTTTTCTCGCCTCTTCGCAATAATCTTTTATACGCTTTATCCCACTTTAATACACCAAAAGTTCCCTCCGATTGAATACTTCGGTTCATTCTCAAGAGAGCACCATGTATGGATTCAAGATTTTGCAGCACTTCCTGATGGATAGCAGTTAATTCCTGATTCATTCGGATCGTTCGGTTTTTGTGTGCTCTCGGACAACATTCTTGTTTATGCTGACACCCTTCACAAGATTCACATTCGTATAATTCTTCCGTTCTTCCATATTTATTATATTTCACATGCTGTGTTCTCTTGAAGAGGAATTTTCGACCGTTTGGACATAAGAGATTTCCATCTGCATCTTTTGCAAAGTTTACAGCACGATACGGATTCTCATGATACTTTTTGTCCGTCGTTTCTTTTTTTTTTGTACATGGTAAATTTCATGTATTTTTCCATGCCGTGTTCTTCACAATAAAGATAATTATTGTAAGAACCGTATCCGGCATCAGCAACCGGATATTTCGGATAGTGACCATATGTGCGATTGAATTTTTCCATCAAAGGAACAAAAAGCATTCCATATCGGATGCATATGGTTTTACGTCGATTACAGCTATGTATTCATCACAGATGGCTGTCTGTAGGTTGTATGCCGGAAGTAGCTGATCGTTTCCCATGTAATCACGCTTTAAACGCATGAAAGTTGCATCATGATCTGTTTTGGAATAACTGTTTCTTTCTTCTCCACAGGTCTCGATATGATATGCATAGGATTTCAAACGTTCCAGATATTCATGCAATTCTTCGTATTGTTTTTGTCGAATGCTTTTTCTATGGCCACGTCCGAAACGAAAGAAGTTTCATCCAGTCCGGTTGTTTCTTTTGTACATCGTAAGTAATTCAGAGACATAGTCAACCGCGTACGCTTCACGCTTTTCAAATTTTATTCCGAGATATCCAAGTACTTCCCGATTCATAGCATCAATCAAGAGTGAAATCTTGTCAAAGACTTTCTGCCGGTTTTTCACACACGCTTTTTTCCATACCCAGGTATATCGATTGGCATTTGCCTCAATTTTTGTCCCGTCAATGTATGTATGCTGCAGATCCACGTGATCTTTGGCAAAAATATATGAATTAATGTCTTCAAATATCTGCTCGATAGAATCGGTTAGTTCGTTTCGGATTAAGTTTCCAAATGTAGCAAAAGAAGGCGTTTTCATGCCATCAAGAAGATACATGTAACGAATGTCATTACGGCAGAGCTTTTCTATTTCCCGTAAGGAGCAGATGCCATTTTCCATAAAGGCAAAAAGTATTACTTTAATCTTGGGCGACCTGTTTTTGAGCATCACATCTTGGGCGACCTGTTTTATAGCCTTTCTCTACAAAATATCTGGATAGGTCAATGTGATCCATAACCTCACAAAAGAGTATATGACCGGATCGGAAATATCGATCCTCAAAATTTTTTTCTGATTTCTAATGGTAATTTCAGCTGACGCATAGTATAATTACCATTGGTATTGTTATTTAGTAGCTTGTGAAAGGAAGTGTATCCTTTCTTTCCAGCTTTCCGCACCGGAAATCCCCTGATAAGTCGTATATACTTTTCCAGAAACCGGCCTGATCATTCATGGTTCCCTGCGCTTTTCCACCCAGACCACAATCATACAGGCATCCATCACCATAGACGCTTTGCCTTTATTTAATGCCTGACTTGCCTTTGCATTCAACCGGTCCTTCAGGTCTCCCAGTGTCAGCGCATACAGATTATATTCTGCACCACCTTTTCTGACACAATGCACCGCATACATATAGTTTCCGCCAAGTTTAAAATACATCGTCTGCAGTTTTTTCCCGGAAGAATCCTTTACCGACAACTTGCATCCGATTGTCCGGTAGCGGATATCCGAACTTGCCAGATTTGCTTTGGTTGCATAATAGATCATCCCATCGGTTTCCGAGAACGGGAAAAAAGCATACATTATTTCCATACTCCTGATAATAACTGTATGCATTTTCTGATATTCCAGCATAAATTTCTGTCTGTCTGAACGGAAGAAATGTCACCAGCAATGCCACGACCATCCCGAACACCACAATTTTTATCTTTTTTTCCATTAACCGATTGCCACCTCCCAGTATTCACATAATAACCTTCCGTTTTCATCCTGCTGTCCCCGGTATATACCCCGATAAACTGATATATCTTCTCTCTTTTTTGCAAGTGTTTTTGTATAATCCGGAAGTTCCTTTTCCGACGGAAATACACACACCGCTTTCTCAAGCATGGTGATTTTCCTGACCGGACAGTCCTTCTTTTGTAAAAACTCTTTTTATCAGCCTGTCCAATTCCTTTCCCCCGAGCTTTCCCTTGGTCCACTTACGCATCAGAACATCCATTTCCTTTTTGATGTTACAGTCAGTCACACTTCCATTGCCCTGATAATACAGCCATTGCGGTGTCAGCAGGTCGGTCTCCTGCCTGCCTCTGGCTTCCTGCCATGATGCCCGGATGTGTATCATTTTGTGCATGCGCTGCAGAAGATACATGTTTTCCGTCACACAGCACAGATAATAACAGGGAAAACAGCATTGCAGCCACACATGCCACAATTGTCAGTGTCAGAATCACTGCATGTTTTCCTTTGGTTGTCAGTTTTCCTTTTCTATTCATACCTCCTCCTCTTGCGGCCATATTTCTTCCGTCTCTGTTTCCTCTTCGATTACTTCCGTCTCTACCAGTATCGTTTTATCGCATGCTATGGACTTATGAAATCCTCCCGGAAGTATAAAATCTTCCGTTACCCTTACAGAAATAACACCCGAAACCATATCACAGCTTTTTACATCAATGGAAACCCTTGATGCCGTATGTAACTGCTGCCGGATTTCCTGCCGGACAAATGACCTCAACCTCCGTGTCCGACACTCCGGTCGCATAATACCGGTTCAGATGATATTTAAGTACCTGCGAAATACAGTTTTCCATTTCATTTTTTCTTGTGGAAATACTGTAGATACTCAGACAGGAAACGATCGTATAAACTGCGATCATACAGCCCAGTATTCCTAATATTATGTTTTTCATCGACTCCTCCAGTACCCTTCAAACGCTCCCGTGTCTGTTTCACACAGTGCGCGGCTCTTTGGAATTCCCTTTTCCACAACCACGCTCATTTCCGACACCAGCGCAATCAATACCAGTGCCATCACAACCGCGATTGCCGTGCCTGCGTATTGTCTGATCAGTTCTTTCATCAACAGCCTCCGTTTCCCCAAACCTCGATCATCTGCATAATCAGTCCCTGTCTGGACAGCAAAAAACTGTCCCAGCGTGCCCAGAAAAACAACTCCTCCCACCGCAGCCAGTACCGCACTGCCGTATTCTTTTTACCACTGCTGCCATATTCTATACCCCCGCAATCAATTGCAGAACTTTCCCAAGCCCTGCCAGGACTCCTGTACCAATCACAAATAAAATTCCACCAATTCCATATTCTTCTATGATCTGTTCCATCCCATCTTCCTCCTTTTACTTTGCATAGCTTACAAATGTATGCTGTCTGTTAATTCCCAGAAAAGCAACCTGAAATGGAAACTGCATTTCAATTTTTTGCCATATCAACCCCATCCATTCCATAAGGTATCTGACTGACCTGCGAAACGGTTGCCACTGTGGAATTTTCATTAAAAAAATGTTACTTTCAGCTGATATCCGGCTTCCTCACTCTGCAAAAAACACTGTTGTACCACACCGGTATTAAAATCACTGTTTTCGATCTCATCAACAATCCGTGCCTGCATATCCTGCGCATTCATTACTTCCATATAGGCTGCCAGAATTCCCATTGCTGTCACCGCCATAAAAAAGAGTCAGAATACTCCCATGAATGCCTTCATGATCTGGCTCATTTTGTATCCTCCTCCCTTTATCCAAGTCCTGCCCCTGACAGAAATGTCATCATAAACACTGCCATATCCACAAGAAGTTTTAATGACGCTGTCAATACCGGTGCAAGAAACAACAGATACATTCCACTGCTCAGATTTTTAAGCCGTCCCTTTTCTGCGACATCCAGCATCTCCAGATTCCGGTCAATCAGTTCCCCAATCTGCCGGTCGCCCTGCCACTGTTTCCCATGGAAACGGAAAAGAGCATACTCATGGCAGAATGTACTTCCGGTATCTGAAAGCTTTTCAAAAACCGATGGTAGGGAAGCACGGACTCCGGTTCCATTTCCAGCTGGCCAACCAGTATATCCAGATCCCGTCGCAACACCGGCGGAACATGCTCCTGTGATTTCTGCAAAGCAACCTGAACGTTTTCACTCTGCAAAAAGCAGAACAATATCCATCAGCCATCCCGGAAATGCACACTTGATACTGCGTACCAGCGTTTTTTGGGCAACCGCCCGTCCTACCCGGTGCTGATTTGCCATCAGAGCAACCAGAAGCAGTGCCGCCGCTGTCATCAGCTGATGTCCAAAATAATATGCAGCTGCTGCACCTGCCGCCGTCACAACAGCCAGAACTACCGACAAACGCTTCTCTTTCCGCTCATCATACCGGTAATATTCTTCTATTTTCTTTGCATCTGCCTCATCGGTATGTCCATCCAGGGCCAGCCAGTCGATGGCGAGATATTTCTGCGCTCTCGTAAAAATCAGATCATCAAGGATCACAACTACAATCGTAAGCACCTGAGAAATCAAATTTTTACTGATATCAATTTCCATAACCGGCAGATATAAAATCATCCCGCATATCAACAATGACGCAGCAATTGACATTACAATATCCACAAACATTTTCCTGCGTTCCTTCATAGAACCACAAATCCGCTGCTCCCATCTCTTTTTATCCGCCAGAAGCAATTCCACCGGTCTTTCTATTGCTCCTCCGTAAATCTCTACATGTACAATAAAATCATGTACATTTTTTATCCGGCTGCAGGCATATTCCCGTTCGATCATCTGCAGGGAATCCCGCATGACATCAGTTTCATCAAATGTCATATGCATATGATCAATGGCTTTTTGGAGAACTCCGCGCATCGGACATCCACCATCGCCGCATCTACATTCACCAGTGCTCTCTCCACTTTTTCTTCTTTGACGAAAGCATACAACAGCATATCCAGGTACTCGGATACCTCCTCAAATTTTCTCTCGTATACGATCTTTTTTTTGTACCATTTCCGGTGTCCGGAAATCCGAAGCAGCAGAAAACCGCCAATGACAACCGTCGTAATCCAGTGAAGTTTTAAGAGCAGATGCAGCGCATACAGTGCCGAGAGGACAACCAGATAAATCATGTTTCCACCTCCCTGTCTGCATCCTTTCCAAGCTGCTGGTCCAAAAGGCTGCAAAGCAACGGGTTGTCAACTCCCTCTCTTTTAAACCGCCGCAACAGCGATTCCGGAAATTCTTTCAGCACCAGTTTTCCATCGGTCACTGCCATAATAATTTTGTTTTTTTGGCCTTCTCTGTCAAAAAAACTATACCTGGTCAATATAACGGTACACCTGACCGGCCCCGTTCTTTTTCTTTCGGATCAAAACCCCGACATCCATTGCCTGATAGATATCGTTTTCCAGACGGTCCGCATCCACACGCGTTTCAAGCATATTTAAAATCCGGTCCGGGATATTCCGGACATCGTCCGTATGCAGGGTGGTCATTCCCCGTACTCCCGTTGACCACCCTTCCAAAAGGTATTTCACCTCCTTGGAACGCGCCTCCGAGAGCATGATCCATTTAGGATTTAACCGCAGGCTTGCCTTGATCGCATCCGCATAATCAAACCGGTCATTGACCCGCATCTCAATACAGTCTTTCCCCGGATTCGTTGCGGAATACCGGATCTCCATGGTATCTTCGATTGTGATGACACGCTCATTTCCCGGAACATACTGGGAAAAAAATTTTACACACTCCGTCTTTCCAATTCCCGGCATCCCGCAAAAAATCAGATTCATTTTCGTCAGCACGCAATTGACCAGTACAGCAAGAATATCCCTGCTGCAATACTGTTCCTGCAGTGCCTTTTCTGCTGTCAGCCGAATGACCGGCGGTGTTTTCCGGATGCTGATACTGCGCCCGGAACGTGCGATCGACTCATGCAGAACTGTCACCCGCAGCTCACTGGTTTCTGCCTCCAGCTCCGGATTCTGCTTGTTAAACTGCTGACTGACCACATTTGCAATCCGCTGGGTAAACTGTTCTACAAATGCCAAGGTCATATTCTCATCCACATACGCCTGATTCACCCGGTAACGTTCGTTATAGATATTGGTCAGCCAGATCTCCCGCCCATTGTAATCGACATCTGTGATCTCTTCGTTCGCAATATATTTCCACAATGGAATCCGAAATACTCTTTTCCAAGTTCCATACAGCCTCCTTAGGGTGTCGGCAGACCGGTATTTTTGTTCGCCTGGTCAATAAAATTTTTTCACCAATGTCTGAAACGCACTTCCGATCGGTCCGCTTGTATCCGTTCCCACAACTGCTGTAATGACAAGGATCACTGCAAGAATCGCTACCACGGTAATTAAAATACCGCCATATTCCTGAAATATTTCTTTCATATTTTCATTTTCCTCCTGTATGAAGGACGTTCTTATGGGAAACCACAGAAGAATATCTGTGGGCACAAAAAAATGCGGCGATTGCATCACATGCATTGCCGTACTGAAAAAAGATATTTTTACTATACCGTTTTTTGGGTTTTTGTAAATAGTTCTTTGGTACTAAAAAGGACTTCCGCACCGGGAAGCCCTTCTTTTTGCTTTTACCTTAGTCATTCACTCTATTTTTCTGCCAGAAATTTTTTTCTGCTGCAACCATGCGTACCACAACAACAAATACATTTGCTGCCTGCTCAAGTTCGGCAAGCGCGGATACGTCGGTGCAATACGGATGACAGAATCCTTCGGATCTTTTTTGTAAGGGAACGGGGAACCCGCACCGGTCAGTACCACCCCCTGCCTTTACACTTTGAAACAATCTCCTTTGCGCATCCTTCCGGTGCCTCGAAGGAAATAAAATATCCTCAAGCGGATGCATCCATGTACCGATTCCGCGGGATGCCAGTTCATCGGAAAAGATCTTCTCAACAAGCTCAAATTTCGGACGAATCAGATCTGCCTGTTTTTCCATATGTGCCTTGATGCCATCAACATTCTTAAAAAACTTCACATGACGCAGCTGGTTAATCTTATCATGGCCAATGGTCTGAATCGTCAGGCGCTTCTTGATATCTGCAATGTTTGTCTCTGAGGAAGCGATTGCTGCAATACCGGAACCCGGGAAGCTGACTTTGCTGGTAGAACAGAATTCAAATACCATATCCGGATTTCCTGCCTTTTTGCACTCCTCTAAAATATCCAGAATCTGTGCCTGGTCCTCTTTGTAGAGATGATGTACCACATAGGCATTATCCCAGAAAATACGGAAATCTGCGGCTGCCGGCTTTAAGGCTGCAAATCTGCGGATACCGTCTCATCCGAATAGACCACACCCTGTGGATTGGAATATTTCGGCACACACCAGATTCCTTTTACCGTCTCATCGTTATTCACATATTTTTCTACCAGATCCATATCCGGTCCATTCTCTGTCATTGGGATGTTGATCATCTCGATACCGAATGTCTCTGTGATGGCAAAATGTCTGTCATATCCCGGAACCGGGCAGAGGAATTTTACCTTATCGAGCTTACACCATGGAGTGTTGCCACAAATACCAAACATTTCTGCACGGGCAACCTGATCATACATGATATTCAGGCTGGAGTTACCATATATAATCACATTTTCCGGCTTTGTCCCGATCACATCCGCCATCAGTTTTTTAGCTTCCGGAATACCATCAAGGACACCATAGTTTCGCAGATCGGTGCCGTTTTCACTCTTTAATGCAGTCTTGGAATCAAGCACATCAAGCATTCCCATGCTTAAATCAAGCTGGTCTGCTCCCGGCTTTCCTCTGGACATATCCAGTGCAAGACCCATGCCTTTTATTTTTTCATATTCGGCTTTGAGTGCGGTCAGCTCCTGTGTGAGTTCCTCTTTGCTCATCTCCTGATAGGTTTTCATGGTAAGTTTTCCTCCTTATTATTCCTCTGGATTTTCTTTGATTTTTTTATAATAGGCGCGAATCTGCTGCTCATATCCGTTTTCCGACGGCTCATAAAAAACCTCACCGGTCAGTCCGTCCGGCAGATACTGCTGCTTCACGTAGTGGTTTTTATAATCATGGGCATATTTGTAACCTTTTCCGTGCCCAAGCTTTCCTGCCGATTTGTAGTGGGCATCCTGCAAATGCACCGGTACCGGCGGTGTCTTTGTCTCCTGCACTACACGCATGGCCTTATCAATGGCATTGAAGCTACTGCAACCTGCAATGCCTGCGGATCCGCATTCCCCGATATCCTCAGATGCCAGAATCATGATTCTTCTGGCAATAAATTTCACATCTTCCCCCGCATAAAGCATCCGTGCCAGATAATACACCGCGGCATCCGGAGCTGATCCACGCATGCTCTTGATAAAAGCAGAGATCGTATCATAGTGATTATCTCCCGTCTTATCGTAGTTGATGACCCGCTTCTGAATGCACTCACTGGCCAATCCAGTGTAATGATCCCCATCCTCACTCCGGTCCGTGGTCAGAATTCCAAGTTCAATGGCGGTCAGCGCTGCACGCGCATCTCCGTTTGCCATGTCAGCTAAAAACTCCAGCGCATCATCATCCATCTGTGCATGGTAAGAACCCATGCCCTTTTCCGTATCATTGACCGCCCGAAGCAGCAATGTACGGATATCCTCCGTGGAAAGTTTCTTTAACTCAAAAATGACGGAGCGCGACAAAAGCGCAGGATTCACTTCGAAATACGGATTTTCCGTTGTGGCTCCGATCAGAATGATCGTGCCGTCCTCGACAAACGGAAGCAGATAGTCCTGCTGTCCCTTGTTGAAACGATGGATCTCATCGATAAACAGGATCGTTTTCTTTCCATACATGCCCTGATTGTTTTTTGCCGCGGCAACCACTTCCTCCATGTCTTTCTTGCCCGCCGAAGTCGCATTGATCTGCATGAACTCTGCACTTGTGGTATTGGCAATCACTTTCGCCAGCGTCGTCTTTCCCGTACCGGGCGGTCCGTAAAAGATGATGGAGCTGAGTTTATCCGCTTTGATCGCACTGTACAGCAGTTTGTCTTTCCCGACGATGTGCTGCTGCCCGACAACCTCATCAAGTGTGGTCGGACGCAACCGTGAGGCAAGCGGTGACTCATCCTTCATATTCTGTTGTCTCATATACTCAAATAAATCCATTCGTATCCAATCCCCATATGAATATCATTCAAGATCTTTTTGAATAATTTTTGTGTGTATCCTGCATTTTTATTCTTTGCAGGAATTTTTCCACAAACTTCTTTACGCTTTGTTCTTTGCGATATTTCTATGTAATTTCTATTATTCTTTCATTTCCCGCTTATCTCATTTTGAAAGAAAAAGCGTCAGGAAATTCATTTCATCCTTATAAGGATACATGATTTCCTGACGCTTGACAAGTTATTATTGAGATTTTTTTACATAAATATTGCTTTTATTTTTTGTACAGATGCTGTAAGTGCACCATCCTTCACGTCAATGAGGATCGTATCTCCCTGCCGTACCTGATCTTCGAGAATCAGTTTTGCAGAGAGGGTCTCTACATGCTTTTGCAGGAACCGCTTCAATGGTCTTGCACCATAAACCGGATCGTAACCATGTTCAACCACAAAGTGTTCCGCTTCCGGTGACAATGCCACCTTGATCTCACGATCAGAAAGACGTTTGTTCAGATCATCCATCAGCAGACGGATGATGCCACCAATATTTTCTTTTGACAGTGGCTTAAACATAATAATCTCATCCAGACGGTTCAAAAATTCCGGTCGGAAATGTCCCTGCAGATCTTCCATGACTTCTTTTTCTGCCTCCGGCGAAATGTTGCCGTCTGCATCAATGCCATCCAGCAGATACTGCGATCCAAGGTTACTGGTCATAATAATGATCGTGTTCTTGAAATCGACGGTACGTCCCTGTGAATCTGTGATTCGTCCATCGTCCAGTACCTGCAACAGAACGTTGAACACATCCGAATGTGCCTTCTCCACCTCATCAAACAGGACAACAGAATACGGTTTTCTCCGCACGGCTTCTGTCAGCTGGCCGCCTTCATCGTATCCGACATATCCTGGAGGCGCTCCGATCAGACGGGACACGGAGTATTTCTCCATGTACTCACTCATATCAAGACGCACCATGTTGGATTCATCGTCAAACAGGCTGGCAGCAAGTGCTTTTGCAAGCTCGGTCTTGCCGACACCGGTTGGTCCCAAAAACAGGAACGAACCAATTGGTTTGGTCGGATCTTTGATTCCGGCTTTGGAACGGATAATCGCCCGGTCACTTTGGTAACACCATCGTCCTGGCCTACCACACGTTTGTGGAGTTCCTCATCCAGGTGCAGTGTCTTGTTCCGCTCGCTTTCGCTTAACTTCGCAACCGGGATTCCCGTCCAGCGGGAAATGATCTTTGCAATCTCTTCATCGGTGACATTTTCGTGTACCAGAGACAGATCACGGTCTTTGAGTTTATCTTCCTCAATTTCCAGTTCTTTCTGTAATCCAGGCAGTTTACTGTACTGCAATTCCGCAGCTTTTTCATAATCTGCGTCACGCTGTGCTGCCTCGATCTCCTTCTTTGTGCTCTCAATCTGCTCTCTGACCTTGCTGACATTGTCAACTGCATCCTTTTCGGTGCTCCACTGCGCTTTTCTGGTATTAAACTCATCACGCAATTCTGCAAGTTCTTTCTGCAGGTCTGCCAGACGTTCTTTACTCAGATTATCTGTTTCTTTCTTTAATGCCGTCTCCTCGATCTGCATCTGCATGATCTTCCGGTTCATCTCGTCAAGCTCTGCCGGCATAGAATCCAGCTCGGTCTTTATCATTGCACAGGCCTCGTCGACCAGGTCGATTGCTTTATCCGGCAGGAACCGGTCGCTGATATAACGGTTCGAAAGAACTGCTGCCGTAACAAGCGCAGAATCTGTAATCTTAACTCCATGGAAAACCTCGTAGCGCTCCTTCAATCCACGCAGAATGGAGATGGTATCCTCGACCGTCGGCTCATCCACCATTACCGGCTGGAAACGACGCTCCAGAGCAGCATCTTTTTCGATATACTCCCGGTATTCATTTAAGGTTGTGGCACCGACACAGTGCAGTTCGCCTCTGGCAAGCATTGGTTTTAACAGCTGTCCGGCATCCATGGCACCATCGGTTTTTCCGGCTCCGACGATTGTGTGCAGTTCATCAATAAACAGAATGATCTGTCCATCCGAATTTTTGACATCGTCAAGAACCGCTTTCAAACGTTCCTCAAACTCACCACGATATTTTGCACCGGCAACCAGGGCACCCATATCCAGGGCAAACAGTTTCTTATCTTTTAAGCCTTCCGGTACATCGCCTTTTACGATACGCTGTGCCAGGCCCTCGACAACGGCAGTCTTACCTACACCGGGTTCACCGATCAGCACCGGGTTATTTTTGGTCTTACGGGAAAGAATCCGAACCACATTCCGGATCTCCTCGTCACGGCCGATCACCGGATCAAGCTTCTGCTGTCTTGCACGCTCCACCATATCATACCCGTACTTTTCCAGTGTATCATATGTTGCTTCCGGATTATCGGAAGTGACACGCTGATTGCCGCGGACGGTAGACAGTGCCTGCAGAAACCGTTCCCTTGTCAGCCCATATTCTTTCATCAGTGCTTTCATCGCTGGATTTGGATATTTGAGCATTGCAAGGAAAAATATGCTCGACAGAGACATATTCATCTCCCATTGCCTTTGCCTCATCCTCTGCATGGATCAGCACATTGTTTAAATCTTTTCCGACATAGACATTGCTGTTGCTGCCGGATACTTTGACGCGCGCATCCAGTTTGCTGATCGCATTCTGGGTGAAATGCTGTACGTTTCCATTTTTCTCTATCAGTTTCGGGATCAGTCCCTCTTCCTGCTGTAACAGGGCAACTAACAGGTTGCTCAATCTCCCTGATTTCCATAGTCGTAGGCAAGCTTTTCGCAGTTTGTTGATCGCTTCTACCGACTTTTTGTAAATTTCTGTATGTTCACTCCTCTTAACTATCATCATGTAACTGTGCTGTTTTTTTCATCCCAGTTAACTAAAATTTCTCGATTTTTTATAAACATTGGAATATATTGTCGAATTGTCTGTCAAAATTGTTTTTATAAACATTGGAATATATTGTCGAATTGTCTGAAAATTGTTTTATAAGTTTTTCAATGTGACGGAAGAAGGGGGATATTCTCTTTCTCCAGAAACATCTGTTATTAATTGTAACGGATGTTTTGCCGATATAATAGACAACACAAACGATGATCTATTACAGAAAGGAACTCAGATTTATTTATCACTGATGTCCCAGAAGAATCCCTCATCCGATTCCTCATCCTATGATCTTTCTTCTCCTCAGGGACGCATGCTCTATGTGAGAGAAACAACCAATGCCGCATTTTCTTCCTGGACTTCTCCCCTGCAAAGACAGGACCCTGATACGCAGGAAGAAAAAAAACAGGAAATGCTCTCCCGCATTATGGGAAAATTAAAAAGTGGGAAGAAACTTTCTGCCAAAGAACTGGATTTTCTGCGGCGTACCGATCCAATTCTTTATGCCCACGCCCTGCGCGTCCAACGAATGGCGGAGGCTTTAAAACAGCAGCTCTCCCATGCAAAAAGCAAGCAGGAAGCAAATGATATGATTACATCCGCGATTGCCGGGGTCTCGGACAAAGATCCGGACAAAGAATATCTGCTGGCTGCTTACAATGAGGTTTCCAAAAATTTTCATAAATCACCGGCTTATCAGCGTCTGCCAAACACTCCGGAAGATGCCAAAAAAAGAAAAACGAACAATCCGAATGCTCATTTTTCCGATGATGAGGACACGAATGACGATACGGATGATCTCCTGTCATGGACCCCGCTTCAGGAAATTATTGATGCGGCTCCAACACTAGAATGTCAGGGCTAGGCTTATATAGCTGGAACATTATTATTTCAAGTAGTGTTCCAGCTTTTCATTTACACACAGACGGATTTCCTCTGCAACACGTTCACAGTATGTCTTTTTTCATACCCGCCTGCACACCAACTGCTACTAATTCCTTTTTCCCCGGATTTTTGCCATTTCCATCTACAGTGGTTGTGTGCTCACTATAATACGTATTACTGTAAGTAAGATCATAGGCAGGACTTAAACGCCACATATCATCCTTTTCATTATAAATGTAGGTAAAGTTTTTAGAATGATCATCACGATTATGTGCGAATACATTAAAACACATACGACGATACATATTTTCCACATCCTCTGTACAATCCCTTGTCAGAATTTTTGTCAATTCATCAATTCATGATAGTCCAGACTTGGTTGATTAAAATCTAACTCCAATAAGGCAGCCGCAGTTAACATATGTGCCCTTTTTTATTTCATTCTTTTTTCTATTCTTCGATCAAATCTCTTTGTTCCAAAATATCCCGGACATATATCTGATGAAAAAAGCCGTGTTTCACTCATTACAATTCCACAGGCTTTTGCACACAGAGAATAATCGTATTCCATTTTTCCCACATCTTTTTTGTCCACATGTGCCGGAAATTTAATAATCCAGTTTTCTCCATCTATTTCCGTCATAATCTTAGGTCTTGCACCACCACTGGTTCCTCCCAGCCGGTACAATTCATCTAATTTCTCCGAATATTGCGTGCTTAATATTTTCTGGCAATGCACAGATAGTTCGTCCAGATCATCCATCTGTTGTCCCATCCCAATCTCCTTCTGCGGATGATAGGTCAAAGCTCCCATTCCAGATTTTCCCACGATGGCAAGACGATCCAATACCGAATATTGTGCTTCCTTTTTTCCACGTTCTTTCAGCAAACGCTCCAATAAAAAGCTGTCCCCATGCATCCGGTAAACTATCTGCAAATACTCCGAACAATCCGTCAAAATAATCTTTTTTTGGGCACAAACACTTCATTTTTTAGCGGAAGCGAAAATGGACTGACTGAAAATCCATGCTCCAGCCATTCTTCACTATAAGAAAATGCCACCTTATGATTCGCGGTCAATGCAAGCGTTCCCACAAGCCGGTCATCCATCCGAACCTCAAGACTTTCCCTTTGACTCATTGATTACCTCCTGAATATTTCGATATGGTACCTGTGTAAAAAGATCCCGCAGTTCATCTGCAAGTTCCAACGCCATAGCAAGTTTTGTCAGTGACAAAAGCGAAATCTGTCCTGTTGTCTCAAATCGTTTAATAGAACCGTAACTTACTCCGCTCATATCCGAAAGTTTCTGTTGCGAAACTTTCCGCCGTCTGCGAATACGGCGCATACGTTCTGCCAGTTTTTTATCCAGTTCTTCTGCTGTTTCCCATACCAGTGCTTCCATATCATGCCCCATCTTGTCAGATAATATTTTATCTATTTCACGCGATTTTACTTATTTTTATATAATATATTATCTAATATTTTAGCATATCTCTTCGGGTACCGCAACGTCTCCCTGACTATTTTTCCTATCATACAGTTTTTCCAAAACTGCTCCAATATCCGCTTCCACGCAAATGGATTTCTTTCGGTTTCCTCCGGCGCACAGGCTTCCTTCTTATTTATGCAGGCATAAACTGCATCCGGCCAGGTTGCATATAGATATATCGGCTCCAGTACGCCCAATATTCTTCCAATGTTTTATAAGGGAAAAAAGCCCCCGGAATACATATCCGAAAATCCATGCACCTGTCGGAAATCGCCAAACCACTTTTCAAAACGTTCCCCGGAATAGGTAAATCCTGCAGAAGTGGATAATCCCGCACCCGCGCCAATGATCACGGCCTCCGCTTTCTGCAGTGCCTGTTTCAGACGCTCTGTTTGTACACTTTTGCAGTTTGATGTTTTTATACTGCAAAATGGTGGATTATTGCCCCTACACTTTGCTCCCATACATGGGCACCACGATACACTTTTCGTCATATTTACTTCCATCGGTTCTCTTATCCATTCCATTTCATCACCTCCTAGTAATCTAAAAATAATGACTACGAAAAAACTATAACACTTTATAAGAATGCGTGATCCGACGAAGCGGAAAAAGTGTTCCGTTACGACCGGAAACACTGATCCGTTGCTAGCGGAATCGGTGATCCGATGAAGCGGAATTTGCAGTAGGAATATATATCGATATCCACGAGTATTTCGTGTTTTTTGCGAATTGACAAATCCGTTCTTTATACAACAATCTTTGGATGACGTTCTTCAAAAGCTCCCTTCGGAGTAAGTGAAAGACCATCACACAGCCAATGCATTTCTTTCATGGTCACTTTCTGTAATTCATCCGAGTTTCCGGCCAGTGAAAGGAATCCCTGTCAAGCCTTTTCATCAGGATCCAGAAACCGGATCCGTCCCATTGGAGAATCTTTATAGAAGTACGCCGACGGTTGCAGAACGCAAACATGCAGCGCGAATAGGGATCAAGTTTGAATTTCAGCTTGATAATTGCAGCCAGTCCGTGATAGCTTTTTCTCAGATCGGTAGCTCCACAGGCAAGGTAAACGGTTGTGCCACCCGCCAGATCAAGCATGATCTTTCAGTCCCTAGATCAGAACACGAAAAAGTTCCGGCGGGCATTCCGGCATCACTTCAATCCGAATAGCGTTTGTGATAAAAATGCGGACTGGAGACGGGCTGATGTTCAAAGTCTCATTCTTTGAAATTTCTTTTTCTGTTGGCATTTTTGCAAAAATCATATCTGTATCCGATTGTTCGTCCAATGTTTTCAGCTTGCGCATCCAGTAATTCATTGTAGAAACTGGAATGCGATGTTCCTGACACCATGTTTTGCAAGTCTGCTCACTGGATTGAAATTCATGGATTCGTTCAGACCACAGTGTGATTTTTTCATCTTTTTTCATAATGATACAGTTTCCTTCCTTTGTTATGAAAAAAGTGTATCAGAAAAATATGGGTGCTAACAGATACGGATGATTACGTACTTACTTTTCTATAGGCATTTGCGAAACGCCAGAACCCGCATAAATACGGGATTCTCTTTGTTACAAAATAAAACAACTCCTCACTGGTCTGTGGTATAATTGAAATGTCCAGTAACAATTATCCATATCCACCAGTAAAGGAGTCGTATCTATATGATAACACATAATCAACTCTCTTTGGCAGATATTTTTACCGATTGCCAAAATAAATTTGATAACGATAAATATGAGTTTCTTTCCATACTCGATGAAACCATCAACCTTGATGAAATTGTTCCGGCGTCTTTTGGCTCCCATTTTCACGCTGCCACCGGCAGACCCCGTAAGCATCTTCTTTATTCAATGCTAGGCTCTGTTACTACAGCTTATTTTCTCAATCCCAACAACATCCCTGCTAATCGTATTCCTGAAATACTCCCAGGAACTGCGGGACTTCTGCGGGTTTGATGTTGTCCCGGACGCCTCTAAATTCACCCGGTTCAAACAGGATTTTTTAACCGGACTTACAATCCATGTTCGATCATCTTGTTGACTTGACCGAACCAATCTGCCATTGTATTGATACACAGAAAGCTTCCATGCTTCTCTTTGACACCTCCGGCATTGAGGCATGGGTTACAGAAAACAATCCCAAATATGCCAACCGTATCATCAAACAGCTTAAAGCCTTCAAAAAAGCAAAAAGGGACGGACGATTCCTTTGACCCTTATAAAGCCGCCTACGGCTCCATACCTTCCCATGCCGCCGCCAATCCAGCCATTCAGCAGATGTACATTAACGGGCATTTCTGTTATGCTTATAAATTCGGTATTATTACCAACGGACTCGGCATTGTCCGGGATATTTCCTTTTATAACAAGGACTTTCTTGAGGCTCATCCTGACATCATTGTTGCAAAAAAAATCTGATTCCCCGGATGAAGATAAGAGTCTTGCCGATTCCAAGGCATTGATTCCCACTTTAAAGGATTTCTTTCGCAAGCATCCGCTTATCAATCCGAAAACTTTTCTGGGAGACGCCGCATTTGATTCCATTGAAATCTACAAATACCTGTTACAGGAAGCTTCCTTTGAGCAGGCTTACATTCCCCTCAACGGCAGAATCTCCCTTCCGGAATCAGACTGCCCGCTGAATAAGGACGGCGTCCCCTGTTGTCCTAAAGACCCGTCTCTTCCAATGAAACGCGAAGGAAGCAAATCCCATCTCCGCTGCGGGCTGCCGACCATGAAGTTTGTATGCCCAAAAATGAAATGGGAATACGATAAAACAACCGGTAAAAGCAAACGTGTCTGCCACTGTGAAAATCCCTGTACTGAATCCCCCTGCGGCAGGATGTTTTATATTTATCCCGAGAAAAACCTGCGCGCCTATCCCGGTACGGTCCGCATGGTACGGCCGAATGGGATTCCACCTACAAAATCAGAGTGAATGTTGAGAAATCCATCAACCACTTCAAAGACAGTTTTTGTGTTGCCGGCCGTAAAACCCAAAATGAGAAGACGCTTCATGCCGACCTGCTTCTCGCTGGGATTACCCAGCTTATCACTGTAATGGCGGCTGACAAACTGCACAAGCATCAATATATCCGCAGTCTAAAACCTCTGATTGCATAACCTTACATACCGCATATCATTTCACGGGCAGATATCCTTATCTGCTTTGTTTTCATGTCTTAAAACTCTCGTTATCCATCCACCTCCTGTAAGTCCGGCTCAACCGGCCTTTTTGCCCTATTGGAATCAAGATTTTGAACTTGTTTCGCAATTACCTAGTAGCATTTTCTAGAGTTTTCTTTTTACTCCAGAGGTGAAATCATTGCTGGTAAACCTACAAAGCAATCCGTTGAAGGAGATTTAGAAAGACAGCACACTGTCTACCGCCGACTCTCAAATTATTGATTATTATATTTAACATCTCCAATATTCTTAAATCTCCTTAAGACTTTAGTCACAATCAATAATGCACATATACCATATACAAAATAACATATTATATATGATAAACTAGGTAGTTTACCACACTTACAAAACCAAATATATTTTTCAATATTTACGATAAGCAATGAATATATTACACCTATAATTAGCGTTGACATTACCATTGACATACAAATATAAAAATATATCTCCACTATTCCCAATTTCCACAATTGCTTATATGTCATTCCAATTTGTCTATATGTTAAAAATTCTTTTGTTTCTATTTAACAACTTATTATATATGCTAGAACAGAAATTAGTGATACCTATAATTCCTATTACACCCAAAAAAATAGTTCCGGGAATAATAAATATATTTTTCAAATTTGCATATTCGTCCTCATAACTCTTCTTTGATTTAAAATCTATGGATGCTTTATCTGTCATACAATCGTGTAAGTACATTTCCATATCAGAATACATATCTGGATCTACATCAAATACAAAATTCATAAGTAATGGGTTATCTACACTACTACAATACTCTTTACTAGACATAATTATGTTTGTTTCAAAATCTAAAGTACCATACAAATCTGTAAATAAAAATATATTTTTCACATGACCTATAACCGTATATTCTTTTTCATTTTTATTATTATAACCTATGTTAATTTTATCCCCAACCTTAAATTTTGTACTTTCTAATATGGGATTACCGAAGTCATCAACATCACAGATCTCTAATACACCTTCTCCATTATGCAATTTCTCATAATCTATTGTCCCATCAATAACCTCATATTTTGATAAAGGAAAATCGTCCATTCCATATGTTTGTAAATCAATCTCTTTTCCACAATACTTTGTAGTAAAAATATCATTATCTAATCTTTTAAAAGTATCATTATCTTGATATTCTCTTCCCCCTGTTCTTGTACAATAAATTCTCCCACCCTGAATTTCTTTTGTTCGCTTCGAGTTCCTTAGTAATATTTAAATCCAAAACATTGTTCTTATTATATTTATTATGAAAATAAGCCTTATTAGCAACTACAAAATCAGTTTTAATAAAGCTCTTTACATATTTTTCTTTGGAAAAAGAGTTTCCTATAGTTCCAAAAATAACCACAAGTATAACAAACACAGCTAAAGCGCTAATAAGCGTTACATTTTTTTCCTCTCCCTACTGAAACATTAATTAAAAGCTAGCTTGTTTATAGTCAACTTCTTATTTATCTTATTTCTTACTTTATCATTGATATCTTTTTCTTTCTTATTCAACATTTTTATTGGTTTATATGCACATAGAGCACTTATAAACCAACCACAGAATATCGACAACATTACTTCATGTATATTTAAGCCTTTGTTTTCTAATTGTAAATTTATAAGTGTATCTAACTTTTCAACAAGTTCCCGCGCAAGTATGTTACTAACTATAATACTTAATGGAGTTGCACAAATTACTATACAACCATAATGCATATAAACCATTTTTCCTAATTTGTTGTTTAGTAGCTCCTAGTGCATGAAATTGCTTAAGTAACGATAATTGCTCATCTAAAATTAAGGAAAACATATTTTTTATTCACTATATAACCTACTAATATAAATGTGAGAACAAGTACTAAAATTAGTATAATGCCTTTGCCAGTATTATACTGATTATAAGCCGGGTTAATAGTATATTGATCTTCTCCAAGACCGTTTTCTTTTATAATTTTTTTCAAACTTTGTTGGTAAGAAAAATTTTCCTAATTTGATGTATACTGTAACATATTGTTGATTTTTATAATCTTCTAATGTGTCTATAAACTGTTTACTAACTATACTTATATCTTTATCGGGTTCATCCTTATACTTCATAATACCAGTTACTATAAATTTGTTGCTAATATTTTTGTCTTTATATTTGTATTTTAAAGTTCATCTCCAATTCCAACATTATATCTGGTTGCTAATTGATCACTTACCATAATTTCATTGCTAGTAATAGGCTTCTCACCTGAAATATCTAATAATTGATTTTCTAAAAATTCATGGAAATAAGTCTCATCAAAATGGAACAATGAAACACTGTATTTTTTTCATCATTAACATCTCCTACATAATATGTACTGCCGAATTCAGATTTATTGTATGACAAACTTATGCTTTCAGCTTCATTAGCTGTTAAACCTTCCAAGCTACCACTAAATTTGTTTTTAACTTTTTCAATTTCACGATTTTCTATAGATTGTGCAATTATTGTGTATGTTCTAAATCCAATCAAAAAAAAAAAGACATGACGCATATCATAATTGCAATCAAAGCTATATTCTTTTTTTTAAATCCTTTTATATATTTAATTATTATATTTAATTTCATAATTTGTCTCCTCTCTGATTTCTGTAAATACATTCACTAATATTGTATATATTCATTAAATCATAATAACTGAAAACTTCTTCATAATTTGAAATCTCGTATTGCTTTACCAATTTTTCTTAATAAAATATCTATATTTGTATTATTCAATCCTATTTCATACAAATTAGTATATTCGTCAATCTCTTTTTTGCGTAATAGTGTTACTACAATTTTCTTTATATACTTAATATATCTATTTAGTTCTTCTTTTGAATATCTTTTTTTTTTTGACAAGAAGCCAAGTCAGAATTATGTTTTTTTATCATCGCTAAATCTTTCTAATATTTCTTCAATCGCTAGATTATCATAACTTTTCATATAATTACAAACTAACCCTGTAAACGCTGCCGCAGCTTTACTATTCCCCCAAACATTTCTATTTTATTTTTTAAACTTCTAACTAATATAGGTAAATTACTACACTCTATATTTAAACTTCTATTTTCAAAATAATAAAAGCTCCTCTCATTAATGCACTCTATACCTCTAACCCCTATAACTCCTTTTAAGTGTGCTGGATAACATATTTCTTCCGATTTATTATATTGTGATGATATTATAATCACTTTTCTATTTTTATAATAATCGACTAGCTCATTTAATCTTTCTAAATAGTTGCATCTTTTCATAGCTAAACTCATGTGTATAATATCTATATCAAAATCTTTTAGGTAATTTAAAGCAAATAGGATATCTTTTTCATATCCTTCCATATTTTCATTCAGCACCTTTGCAATTATGAATTTCACTTTATCATCGCAATACATTCTGATAATATTTGCACATTTTGTACCATGTCCATTTTCATCATTATAGTCATCTGTTTTTATACCATTATTAAATCCAAATCCTTCAATAACATTATTTTTCAATAAATTGTTATACTCAATACCAGTATCTAAAATAGCTACACATACTTCTTTCATCATATATATAAACAGCATTATCCAAGTTTTTATCTATAAACTAATTTATCTAAAAGTTACCTATTCCATTATTTTTACCAAAATGAAACTATTTCTGTATTTGGCTTTTCGACAACCCATTTACATCCTGAAGTGTAATAGCTATTATTGCCGCTCAATGCCCCTGTTTACAATCGTTTCTGCAACCCTGGCCTTTGACTTCTAATCCCTCTACTTTGTCCTGAATCTTACTAATTCTTAATTCCTTACTCATAGTAACTCCTTTCCGATCTTAGATAATGCTGTCTATAACCTCCTCATACAAATAAAATGTTAATGGAATTTTATACTATCTACATTACATTTTTTTCTGTTCCATGTAACCAATATACCTTTCCAAAAATAGCATCCTGCAATAACAAATTATGTTTTCATCAGAATCTTCCGACATCAAACTTAAAATTATACCTAAAACTTAATCGTGAAAATATAAATTATATTGTTGTTTTAAATATTTTTCTAAACCATATGTTCTAATTTTGGGTATTACATTTAAAAGACCTCTCAGCCCTTATATGTGAATTTTCTATACAGCACCAAACAGGAGGCGGTGTATTATAGTCACCCATAAGAATTTTATTTATGATTTTGCAACGAGTTCCCTTACAAAATTTGTAGTTATTACAACCACTACATACACTATTTTTTTTTCCTTATTATGTGCCAATATTTTATCGATTTTTTTTTAATATACAATCCTTCAAAAACGCTTCCAATAACGAAGTCTTCCATGCCAACAGAATATGTACATGGATATATTCATCCATCACTACATATGTTTATAGCCTCATCTAATGGATTACACTCTCCATTCAATTGTCTATTATCTATTTCCTTCAACGGACCAATTGAAACATCTTTATATTCACCGTATTTATTTTTCAGATTTACCAATTGATGCGTATACGAATCAAAATTTTCCTGTGTCCACCCTTGATTAAATACATCTAAAACAGGAACAATAGTCCTTAACCCCAAGTTATATAAATGATCAATCGACTCTTCCATACAATCTATAGTTTCTGGTGTAATAGTCATTCTTGCTCTTACTTTAGCATTCATTGTTAGTAATTGTTTCAAATACATTTCTACGCGATCATAGGTTCCTTTTTGGTTTGAATCAACTCGATTAAAATCATGAATTTTTTTTTTCCATCAATACTAATAGACAAAAGAATATTCGAAATTATCAGCTAAAAACTTTATAATTTCATTGTTTTCTAGTAGTAATGCATTAGTTGTAATTCCAAATAATATTCGCTTATTATCAAAATTTTCCCTAATCATCCTCTCAATATCTTTTATTATAGAAAAATTCAAAAGAGGCTCTCCTCCATGAAAATTTACAATCAGATATTCTTTTTTATCCCTTTTTTTTTTTTGCATATACTCTATAACAAAATCAACCATTTTTTCTGCAGTTTTTATATCCAAAAAAGATTCATTTTTTTATATCAGTTGAGTTTTCATAACAATATTTACACCGCATATTACAAGCTGTAGTTACCCAAATATTAAATAACATCTAATCACTCCCCCATACTACGTCTTCCAAATAGCTTTTTATGCTTTTACATCTCTCTCTAAATTCTATTGTTCCGCCAATTCTATCAATCTGTTCTAAGCAATTCCAACAAAACACATTAACATTACAGTTTTTACAGTTTTCATAACTTTCTGGTTGTATTTTACAAACATTCTTCATTCCTCTACTATTTTTTAACTCTAATTGATTTATATCGATAATTTTCCGAATGTCACCCAGTAAATATTTCCTTTCATCAACTAATAAGCTACAAGGATATATTTTTCCATCATGATTAATATGTAGTTGTTTATGACCTGCCCCACATGAACATGCCAATATTTGATCATATAACTCTTTCTTCATTTCTTCATATTCTTTATCAGTTATACTGGGTTGTACATTATCATTTGGCAATACTTCAACAAATTTATCTTTAGATAATTTTCCTCGCCCTCTTTCGCAAAATACTCTTACTACAGCTTTTGTTTCTAGTTTTTTATTCAGTGCATAAAAAGTTTCCAAATTTTTATTATTCTCTATGCTAGATACCATTGAAAGTGCTATATTAAAAAACGAATTATTATGTAATAGTTCCACTGCCTGCATAACTTTATCGAAAACCCCACTTCCTCTGATAATTGAACATGTTGACTCATCAACACCATCTATGCTAATATCAATGGCATTCAAATTTGTAGTTAACTCTTTAACATTATCTTTGTTAATGAGTGTTCCATTCGTCATAAGAACAATTTTTCCTGAAAAACTCCTCCTCGCATATTTTAAAATATCAAAAATATCATTTCTAACTAATGGCTCACCACCTGTGAATATAATGGTTTTTTTACCTTTGAATTTTTCTAACTTATGGATAACATTTTTTGATTTCATCAGTATCCAAAATGTCACTTTCTTCTATACCTGCATTAACTGAACAATGTATGCATCGTAAGTTACATTTGTGAGTCAGAGAAATATATACTGATTCAATAAAGTAATCTTCTTCTTTTTTTTAAAATGTCCATGTCAATTAGATTGTTAAATACTTTTCTTATATACTCCATGTCGTCATCATCAGCGAATATATCTTCCCATGCTATTTCTTTTGCATCTTTTTTTTAATATTTCTAAAATAATATCAAAACATTCTTTTGATATCTTCATCCATTGTCCATTCCAACGATTGGCAATAATCACCCTATTTTCATTTTCTAAAACTGTTATATATGGATTCCAACCTTTTTTCTTAATCACGATGATTTATTCCTCCTATTTCCCCTAAATTTAATACTTTAGTGCAAATATCAAAATACGCTTTCTATGCGTAATTATTATGCCAGTTTTTCCTTTTACATATTTTTTTATTTTAAAATTCACAAACTATCTTCTCGCTCTCCTCGTCCATTGCTGATGTAGGCTCATCAAGGAAAAAACCAGTTTTTATTTTCAATGATAATATGTATAAGCCCGATTTTTTTGCGCTTCACCACCTGATAAATTACTTCCATTTTCTGCTATTTCAAAATCTAAACCATTTTCCAAAATACTTTTTTTTTTAATCCAATGCTTTCAATTAATTCCAATATTTTTTTCATCTGATATTTCATAATTATTAGGATTAATTATTTCTCGCAATGTACCATTTAACAAAATATTCTCTTGGTCTAAATATCCAATTTGATTTATAAAATAGTTCTTATCAATATATTTCAAATTCTTCTCTCCGTTTATTAATATTTCCCCTTTATATCCATTACATTCCTCATAAGTATCTTTACAAGCGTAGATTTTCCACATCCATTTTCTCCTACTAAACCTATAATTTCGCCTTGTCTAATTTGAAAATTGAATTTCCGAAATATTTGTTTACCGTCTTCATATGCGTACCTCATATTAACCACTTCGATTGAATGAAGATTCTCTTTGATATCTTCTATATTTCTTGTCTTTTCATTGTTTGTAATTATTATATTCCTTAATTGCTCTGCATAAGGTACTACCCGCTTAATTTCCAAATATCCTTGAATTAATCCACTTATCGGTGCACTTAATCTTTGAACATATATTGTCAAAGAAAATAACACGCCTACTTCCATTATTCCATTAGTAGAGAAATACGCTCCTATGACAATTACTAACATAAGTAATATTGTGTTTGTAGCCAATCTATAAGCTGCAGAAAGATTTTCTATTCTACTTTGTTTAATCTCATAAACTTTAGTGTTCTCATTCAAAGATTTATATTTTTTTACCAAAAAAGCACTATATCCCATCATGTCTAAAATTTCTAATCTACCTAAAATTTCTTGAAGAAAACTTGTTTCTTTTTCCAATAGCATTGCGATATTTATATGAACTTTCTCCTACTTTCTTCCCGAAATAATTGTTTCCCCATGTCATTATTAAAGCTAAAAATAAAATTAGTATTCCTATTTTTCTAAAATAATATAGAATAAAACCACTTACCCCAAAAAAAAATGTTAATATATTAATTAATACTCCCGGAATCAAAGTAGTAACTAATGTAGAAATGTTATTCAAGTCGGTCAATAAATTAGTATATAGCTCTCCCCTTTAATCTTTCTACCATTAGCGTGTTGTCCTTGAATTAGTTTTAAGCTCAATTCTTGTTTTAACTGTGCAAAAATGTGCTTTGAAATTTAGCGTATGCCATATTCTCAACATACCCAAATACTATTATCAACACTCCCAACAATAACATCGCAATTGAATATATAATAATATTATTTGTATCTCCCCTTACAATCCCCTTATCAATAATTAGATTAATAGTTGATGGAAATAATATATCAGCTATCATTACAATTGCTGATGGAATTAAGCAAAGACCATGAAGTAAAAAAAATTTTTTCATATCAACTTTTAACTCTTTTAAAACAATAATTATTTTTGTCATATGCCTTCTTCTCACCTTTTTTTTAACTATCATATATTTTCTCTTTTAAAACAAGTTTTTTGTATAAATCGCACTTTTTACTGCCTAATTGGTTTTCTACTGTCTTAATTCTTTCATACAGATGTCCCAACTTGGCACACTTCTGCGATTTACAGGGGAATCTACCCATGTTAGAATGATACTGTCAAAATTATATGTAGCGAAAACGCAGCTTTCCAGGGAATGCCTCTTCTCTGGTGCAAGCTGCGTTTTTTAGCGCATGGAAAGGAGTATCACAACTAAATATGGAATAAGCGTTCCTCCGTATTGACCGGACTGAAGCTTTTTATGAGGCAGGAAAACTATAAGCCAGGGCAAAGTGAAAGATCTCACTTTGCCCTCTTTTTTATGAAGGAGGTTCATTTACTTGAAAAACCATGTACACAAAGAAGCACCACCGGGCATGAAACATCATCGGAACTATGGAAAATATCTCTATACTGCCTTCCTTGTCTTCACTCTGATTGCCTGTAATGTACAACCAGTTATGGCTGCTACCATCTGGGACAAAGCTTCAGAAATCATGAAAGACGTATATAACCAGATTATCCTGATTTCCACCATTGCGGCTGTTGTAACTGCATCGGTTGCTTTGCTTTTGATGAATTTTTCCAAATCCGGAAAACCCGTGGATGAATCCAGGGCATGGCTCAAACGAATCATCATTACATGGGCGATTCTCAATGGTCTGGGATTTATCATGGCTTACATCACTCCGTTCTTTGCCGGCGGTCAGTGGAATGGATAATGCAGATAAGGAGGTGGCTCTGTCATGGGAATACTTGACGGAATTGTAGAATGGATTGCCGAACAGGTCATGAACATTCTGGATTTGATTACTACTTCTGTTCTGGGTGCACTGGGATGTTCCATGGATACTTTTCAATACGTAGAAGATATTATAGAAGAAGATACGCCCACGCTTGTTCTTTTCCATGGCTCCAATATTGCATTTGATAAAATCGATTTTAACAAATCACATAACCGTCGTGATTTTGGTCGTGGATTTTATTGCACAGTTCTCGAACAGCAGGCAAATGAATGGGCGAACCGCCTGTACTTGCGTACTCATACTGGCGGCAAATATGTGTATCGGTATATCTTCCAGCAATCCGAGGAACTAAAAATCAAACATTTTGCCACCTTGGACAAGGAATGGTTGGAGTTTGTCAAACTCAACCGTACTGTCGGCGATATCCAGCATCACTATGATGTTGTAATTGGGCCTGTTGCGGATGATAATACCATGGAAACTGTACAACTTTATTTGTCCGGTATCTTGAGCGTGGATGAAGCGGTTACAAGGCTTCGGTATAATAAGGTTAATAATCAGGTTTCCTTTCACACCCCACTTGCTCTTGAACATCTGGTATTGGAATCTCGAAAGGATGTGTAAAACATGGAAGGTAAATATTTTTTAACGGAAAAGATATTTCAATGAATCTGTATATTCAGATCCGGGATGTTGTCGATATTATTATGGAAAAAGAGTAATCTTTCCTTTCCGGATGCCATGGGCAAATTTTATCATTCAAAAACTTACAAGGCCCCCTACAAAATACAGAAAATACTCTTTGGGCGGAATCTGCTGGCTATATTGCAGACCGCTATTACGAAGAACAAGAAGAAGCACAAATAAGCAAATAACAAACGAAAAATATGTTTAAGAAGGAACTGCTTGCCATAAGCGGTTCCTTTTTTTTATAAGAAAGAAGGGATTACATGTTTATTAATACCTATTCGAATCATTACCAGCAAACAATTGACCACTTTCATTGAGCATACGCTTTTCTTAGTAACTTCTATCCTTCCCGGATATATTACCGGGGCTACTGGTATGCAAATAATGAGGCTGCTTTCCAGGCACAAAAGACCCTTTCACCTAAAGAACAGCTTCAATTTACCAAATTAAGGAATCCAAAAGATGCAAAAAAACTGGGAAGAGAAGTGCAGCTCCGTTCAGACTGGGAAAGTGTAAAGCTTATGTACATGTATGAAATTTGTATGTGCAAATTCATGCAGAATCCTACCCTATGTAAAGCATTACTTGCTACTGGGAATTGTCACCTTGTTGAAGGAAACAACTGGGCAGACTACTTTTTGGGGTTCTGTAAATGGTCATGGCGAAAATCATCTTGGCAAAATTCTTATGGATATACGTGCAAAGCTTCAATTTGAATATTAAAACAATAATTCTCCTGACAATTCCTCCGTATTTAAAGTAATCTTATCTCCTATATTTTTTATTAAATCCGTATTTGTCTCACCACTTTCTACACACAGCAATTTGATTTATTGCCTTTGGAACTTCTCCACTGGATAAATTTATCTGATTTCTCATCATATAAAAAAGCATTGGCTGATCCATGTAAAAAAAGTAGCTGTATATTTTTTATCAGACTGTATATCCCCAACAAGATAATATTGTCCTACTCTTTCAAATCCCTTTTCTTCTCTTAGCTTTAACAGCTTTCCTTCTGAAACATTCATATAAACTGCTTCGTATGTATCCTGAATCTGTTTTTTCTGTACTTCCATCAGTGAAGTCGCAATTAGTCCTGAAAAGCAAATCAAAAATGATGCTAGAGCTATAGAAATCACTAACATAACATTTCTTCGCTTTTCAGACTGAAGATTCCTCTGTACAATCTTTTTTATTTTTTTATTCCCTGATTCTCTCATTTTCACCAACTCCAGTTCCCAAAAATTTTTCCGTCTTCGATCCTCACTATCCGTTCTGCTAAATCTGCAATGTGTTCATTATGTGTAATCATCACAACACTTTGCTCAAATTTTTCTACTCGTGCGTCGACTCAATTCCAGTACATCCTGGCTCGTCTTGCTGTCAAGATTTCCTGTTGCTTCATCCGCAAGTATAATTGCCGGTTTTGTAATCAAGGCTCTCGCAATCGCAACACGCTGCTGCTGTCCACCAGATAACATATTCGGCATACTTTTAAGCTTCTCCTGTAAACCGAGCATATTAATAATTTCATTCAAAAAGGTCTGATCAACTTCCCGCCCATCTAATTCAATCGGCAAAACTATATTCTCATAAACATTCAACATCGGTAGTAAGTTATAGTTTTGAAAAATAAATCCTATACTTCTTCTTCGAAAAATTGTGAGTTGCTCATCATTTAAGTCTGACAATTTTTTCCCTTGGATCTTAATTTCCCCAGATGTAGGTATATCCAATCCCCCCAACATATTCAATAGGGTAGATTTACCGCTTCCGGATGTACCAACAATAGCTACAAATTCTCCTTTTTCAACACTAAAATCTACTCCATCCAATGCCTTTGTTATATTAGGCTCCTTTCCATAATATTTTTTATATTTTTTTGCTTCCAATACTTTCATAATTTATTTCTCCTTTTAACTCTATTTTTAATTCGTATCTATAATATCAATGAAAGGCTACTCGATTTTATTTTCTCGAATAGCCTTCCATATTTTTCTATGTATTACTTAGTTGTATTTAAAAAAGCGCCGCCACCAATGCAATCATTTTCACATTTCTTACGAACGATATCGCAATCCGGCAATTCATAAATATCAACTTCTTCTTTTTTAATAACTCTTCGTTTTCAGTTACTTCTATTCTCTTTTCTTCCATGACAATAACCCTCCTTTTTAATAATCCGGATTCAGAAATGATCCACCACCAAAGCAGTCCTTTTTTGCAATGATTTTGAATTTCTCCACAATCTGCCTTATATACGTCAATTTCTTCTTTTGATAATTCTTGAGCTTCTCTTTCTTTTAATTCATCCATAAGAATATTATCTCCTTTCTACTTTCCGATACTTACTCCATAGGTGTAACTAGAGCCAACACCCCAAAACAATCCGTTACACATTCATACCTTGGTCCTATGTCAAGATTTAGTACAAGTTAAAATGAGAAACTTTTCCCCATTTTAACCTGCCAGAAGCTCAGCCTCAGTGTTCGTTCTTTCATACACTTGTTCGAATTCGTTTGGCGACATATAGTTGCAATGGCTATGAATTCGTTTCGTATTGTAGAAAGCTTCCAGATATTCAAAAATCAACTGGTATGCTTGCTTATAATCTCGGATTTTAAAGCGATTGAGCCATTCACGTTTGATAACAGAATGAAAGGATTCAATGCATGCATTATCCCACGGAAAAGCTTTCTTCGAGTAGCTACGCTGCATATTTTCGGTTGCTTTTTTATATTCCTTTGCAACATATTGGCTGCCACGATCCGAATGGATAATTAATGGTTGATCAATATTTCGGCGAGCTTTGGCTTTGTTTATAGTATCAATCACGCAGGATACTTCCAGTGTTTCTGAAAGTGTCCAGGCTATGATTTTTCTGGAAAATAAATCCATAATACTGGTCAGATAGACAAATCCGTCTATTGTCCAGATGTAGGTGATATCCGAACACCAGACAGCATTCGGGCGGTCAGGATTAAACTGTTCATCAAGGATATTTTGTAATTCTGTGCTGAAATCAGAATCTTTTGTGGTGATGGTCCATGGTTTGCTACACTGAGCACGGATTCCCATTTGGCGCATATATGTACCAACGGTTCTTTCCGAAATGGCTTCACCGGTTTTTCGCAGTTCTACAGTGATTTTCGGAGCGCCGTAGTTCTGCTTTGAATCATCATAAATATCCTGTATTTTTGCTTTTACAGCTTCACGACGTTTTTCTGTATCAGAAGGTACGTGGTGGAGCCATGCAAGATATCCTGAGCGAGAGACACCTAAAAATTTCAACATTCCGGAGACGGAAACCTGGCGTCCAGCCTTTTTGGCAGCTTCTGTCTTCTCAGTCACTTCGAGATAAATGGCTTCCGTCATTTTCCCAGAATGTTGATTGCTTTTTTTAACACATCAAGTGCATCTTGGGCATCACGTAATTCACGTCTGAGACGGGCAATTTCCTTCTGCTCATCAGATGCATAATTACCAGAACCACGAACAGGAATATCACCTGATTCTCGGAAGTCTTTCAACCACTTTGTTAATGTACTGTAGCCGATGCCAAGATTTTCTGCACATCCACGTACTCCGAGATCTTTATGATCTTGATAGTACTGGATTGCATCAAGTTTAAATTGTTTGTCATGTTGCATTGCCATATGAGATCCTCCTTCAGCATGTTTCTATTGTACCATGCTTATGTATTTGGAATTTCTCATTTTGGCTTGTACTATTTATATTCTAGCATCACCTTGTGTTACCACAATCATTAGTGTAAACACTTACTTCCTCTTTGTTAAGTTCTGAGGATTTTCTTTCTGTATTGAATTCTTCCATAGAACTCACCTCCTTATGTCTATATGTATACACTTTCACATACCTTTTATCTATATTTCTTGTCTAAATTGCTCTTTTTTCTTCCTAGTTGGCTTCTTTCTCCCATTTTCTCTTTACCGCCGACATATACTCAATATAAATTTCTAAATTTTTCTTTCTATTTTCTTTAGAATCATAGTGAAACAATACATAATTTAATACTGCTTTTAAAAAAAAATACACCGGTAATCATAGGGTTCTTCTGATGCCATACAACGTCCACCACATATATAGCGGTAATCACATTCTTTACATATTTCTTTATGTTCAGCGCAGAACAATCTCTTAATTTCATCTTTTTTCAATAAATTTTCTAATTCCTGTAAAATTTTCTGTGGCTCATCGGCCAGTATATTTCCCATTCGAACCTGGTTCTGCTCCATACACTGGCACATGTAAATATCGCCTTCTGGGAAAATTGCCATAACTTTTCCATAACCCCCACAAGAATTTCTTACCTGAATTCTTTGATAAAAGGCTCCCCCTATTTTTTTTATTCTCGTATCCCTGTTTCAATATATATTTTGCTATCTTCAGGTTCATATCAAGATGTTCCATATCTGTTAAAATTTCAGAGTTTTCTTTCGCCCTACCCACAGATGAAACAATATTAAAAAGAACATCAATGTCATATTTAGCAGCTATATCAATCAATCGATACAAATCCACTTCATTGGTTTTCTCATAAATGAAACTAAGAACCACCTTTATTCCAGCTTGCTGACACATCTCGATATGATTAATTAGCTGCTGCTCCTTTTCAGGTGTTCCAAACATGTGCATGGTACTGAAATCAATTTCATCTATATATCCTTTGAGTTGTTCTGTTAATTCTTCGGTAATAGCAAGACCATTGCTCTGCAGAGTAATTGAGCAAGTCAAACCATTTCTTAATGCTTTTGCAATTTCCACAATTTGATCTTTAATCAGTGGCTCTCCACCTGTAAGAATCATTTTATGTGGTTTATTTTTCTGAAAGAACGGAATCACCTTATTCTGTATATCCTCCAGCTTAAATTCTTTTTCTGGACGAAGTTTGTCGTTTGCACTAATTGCACAAAAATCACAATTCATATTACATTTCCTGGTTACCATCAAATATACCGTATTAATTTTCTCATGATTATTCTCTATTTCCTTTATAAATTCAGTTTGCTGCTTCCATACAGGGAATAACTTTTCCTGAAACTCTGGTTTATCTAAATTGTCTGCAAATCTTTTACTTACCCCCAGGCAGACTTTCCCTACCGGATCAATTAAAGCCACTTTTTCTCCCTCTGTAATCTTAATAAACTCATTCATTTTACTTTCCATGGCGTAAATATCTCCTTTCATATTCTTGTTTCAGCTTTTCAAGCTGTTTTTCAGTTAAGTTTGTTTGAATCAGATGATACATCAACTTCGTCACTTCACAATTCACTTTTATAGGTTGATATACATTTTGGTGAATTTCATAATTTGCCATCTGACATCCTCTTGTTTTACAATGTCTAATATATTGACATTCTTTACACATTGTATCCTCTTGCTCCTCTAGGTAAATAATTTCTCGAATCCTCGGAACATCCAACCCGGCTTCTACAGAACCGATTTTAAATTCTGGAAGTTCCGCACAAGTATAAATCCCACCATCCGTTGTTACATAGCAAGTTGTCAAACCCGCCTTACATGCATAAAATGGACATGGAATCAGGAATGATTTCAGATATTGTTCCCAGAGATTCCAGAAGATTACTTCTTGATTTTTTTGTATATATGCTTTATATAAGCCAAATACTTTCTCTATCTGCTCTCGTAATCCCTGTATCTGCTCATCACTCCAGGAGCAATAATAATCAATTCCTGATTCTAATTTTTTAATTCCTAAATCAAGCAAAAACTGGAAACTTTCTGCATAATATTGATAGTTATTACTTGTCACAACACTGGCTACAGAAATCTGATTTCCTGTTTCCTGCTCATATTTTCTCAATAACGGAAGATTCTTCATGATATTTTCAAAACTTCCATTTCCTGCATAGTCTCTCCTGTTCAAATTCTGAACATACTCAGGACATCTAAACTCACCTTCACCTCAAATGTATTTTCCACAAAAAATCAATTACTTCATCCGTAACTAACGTTCCATTTATCGTAGTACTGAACTTGCATATTAAGTTTGTTTCCTGGCATTTTTTCTTCGCATAATCTACCGCATCTTTCATCAGATTAAATGCCATAAGAGGTTCCCCTCCAATAAAGTAAACCATAAGTGTCCGATCATGCTGTTTATTTGCTTCATGCACAGCAATATCGATTGCCTTTTGAGCCGTTTCTAAACTCATGTATGTATTTTTCTTCTCGCCCAGATAGCAGTAAGTACAATTCAAATTGCACTTATTTATAATCTCTAATGACAATGTATACATTTTCCTGCCTCCTAAACTGTAAATTGGTTCAAATTTCTATTTGTTTTCTTCTGGAAATCCAATCTTTCCACCATATTAAATAAGGGATATCGCAAAATAATTTCTGTCTTCGGATTTTCCATGGCATATACCCTGATTCTCTCTTTATACTCAAATATTTCCTGATAATTGTTGTGATCAATAAATAGCACCGGATACTGTTCTGCTGTTTTTTTATATTTCTCAATTTTTCCATTCCACTTTCAAAAGTATCACATCTCTCTGTTCTCGTTACTTCCCGTATGAAACGCTGCTCTAAAGGTTCTTCTATACGGTTCGTTAGAAAATAACACTGTTTCTGCTTCAATGTCTGATATGGATAATAGTTATTCAAAGTGTTAAGAGTAAACTGTAAAATTGCCTGTTGATACTGTTTCTCATAGTTACTCAAATAGCCTGTTACCACAGCACAGGCAAGGCTATTTCCTGGATGCAGCACCGGTATTCCTAAGTGATATAAAAAGAAAAGCTCACAAGAAAAAATTACATCATTTTTCTTTTCATCATATTGAAGCACTTGTACCGGGTTCTCCATATCCAGGCATCTTACCCCCCATTACAAAGGGAAGGAAGCTGGATAGGTTGCTTCTGCTTTCTGATTGGAATATGCAGCCACAATCAAAATCCCCTTTTCTGTAGCTGCTCTACACACTTCCTCTATTTCTTTGTGATATTTGTACTCATCTCCCATACTCATATTAATTATGTCTACCTGTTCCTCTATCAGTAATTCAATACCTTCTATCATATCCAGAACCGTACTCTTTTTTGTTCTTCCTTACAATGGGTACCAGAACAATTTCAGCTTCTGGGTTTTCCTTTAAAATAAAAAAGAACAGACATATTCCGCATGGGTAAATCCAAAGGTATCTTTACTGTATTCCTGACCTTTCCACTTGCAGTCTATTTTTTACAATTTTCTTATCCTGAAAAAAAGGATTATCAAAAGATCCATTGGAATCCAACACACCTATCCTCACTTTTCACTCACCTGCCTTATATGTAGCTTCTCCAAATCCACAATAATATCTGCTTCTCGCAATTCTTCCAGATTGTGCGTAGAAAAAAATAATAATTTTCTCCCTTGATAATGCATGCAATAATTGATAAAAACGCCCTCTTCGTTTTTCATCAATATTTGCTGTCGCTTCATCAAAAAAATCAGAATTTGTGAATTTTTCAAAATATTCCTCATAATATCCAAACGCCGCATTTGTCCCTCTGAGAAATTGCATGGTTCTAACTTTATCTCGGTATCCCATACCATTTCTAAAGTATGGATTTCATCATACAAATCCAAGCACTTTGCCACTGTATCCATTTCTTCCTCCGAAACAATATGTAGTAATCCCATATTCCGTCTTACCGTATCATTGAAGAACTGTACGCTGCATAACATATCCTGTATTTTCCCAATAGCTGTTAATATCTAATTCCTGCAAATCTGTGTCGTTCACAACTACTTTTCCTTCTGTCGGTTGATACACACCTGTTATAATTTTGAACAGAGTGCTTTTACCTTGTCCACTTTTTCCATGAACTCCGTAAAGAGTGCCTTTTTCGAAATTCATATTGAGCCGGTCAAATACCTGCTTATTTGACTCTGGATAAGAAAAAAGCTCATCTCTTCTAAAGAAATGTTGTTAACTGTTGTTACTTTCTTTCCGTCTCCTTGTTTCTTATCCGGATACTGAAGCAGACCATTGATATCCTTTAAAGGAAACTACGGCTGTATGATACTCGTTAGCAAACTGTGCAATTCCTATAATAGGATTCATAATAATTGTCTGGTAATTCATCAAGGCCATAATGGTACCTATGGTCATATTCCCTTTAAATACTTCTTGTGTACCGATTACCCAAATTATGACTGTTCCTATAAACTGAATCACAAGTATCGTAGATGCATTCAATATGTACAACAAATTCTGGCGGTTCGTCTCTTTTTTTATATTTCTGATTTTTCTCAAAGTACATATCATGCACATATTGCTCACATTGAAAGAGTCTTGTAATAAACCAATTATCATAGGTGTTTGTCAAAACACTGGTAATACTGTTATATCCTTCCAGAACCTGACCACTGGTTTCCTGTATCAATTTTCCCAGGATTCTGCTGATAAAAGGAACGCTGACAAGTAAGATAATATTGGATATGGTAATTCCCTTATGGATAGAAAACATATATGGAGGAACAACCACCAGGATAACAATATTAGAAACCAATGTGATAATACTTGTGATTCCACATTGTTTCACTGCTGAAACATCTTTATCTACTTTCAGCAAAATGTCACTTAGTTTTATCTTCTCAAAAAAATTAACGCTTACTGTTGACAATTTATCTTCTACCTTTTGTCGCATATCTGCTGCTATCTCTTCCGATATGACAGCTACGACATATCTCTGTACATAATTCATAAGGTAGTTTAGCAGCAACATTCCCAGGAACACAGCTAGAAGAAGCATAAACGCAGATAAACTGGTACTATGCGGATTCCCCAAATCATCTATCACTTTTTCCCTGTAGTTCCGGACGCACCAAAAGAAACTCCCGCCGTTAACACAATCATTGCTATTGTTAAAATATAGGAAGGTAGTAACTTTTTCTTAAAAGCATACTCTTTTAAAAATTCAAGATATGGACGGCTTTCTTTACTTTTCATCGCTTAACCTCTTGGCAATCTTCTCTCCGAACTCACTGAATTTTAAATCTTCCTCCTGGATATAGTCTATATACACTCCTAATTTTTTCTCTAACTATTTCAACCGGCTGCTGTAAATAATATTCAAGAATCTGCACCATTGTCTTGTAAAAGATATGTTCAAAAATACACTCTGCATCTGATGGTACATTAATCTTCCCTGTATTGATATAATTCATATATCCGCATTTCATACCATGACAGAAATCTCGTATTGTGCATCCCTTGCACTTCGGATCGGTTTTATCAAAGTTGGACATTGCTATTAATTTTGCCTTTCTTATATCAACACCTTCCTTGATATTACCTATACAATATTTTTCATTACTTGTAAGAAATCCGCATGGATATATCTGACCATTCGGAAAGATCTTAAAATTTCCAATTCCGGCATCACACATGCCAAAGCAGTTTCCAAAGTTACACAACATATTAAACATTTTTCCATCAAATTGATCTATGATAAAAACTCTGTCCGCTGCTGCCTCAGCCAAATAGTACTGCCAAATTTGTCCCACCTGCTTTTCAAATTCCACCTTCAGATTATCAGATATTTTTAAATATACATCCATAATCATACAGATATTATCCAGACCATGCTCATGCAGATAACAGATATTTTCGAACATATAAGGAATGGTATTTTCTGTGACCGTCATTCTTACGGAAAAATTCAATCACTATCCTTTACCTTCATGATATTCTCAAAAATTATGTCATAGCAAGAAACTCCATCTTTCGCAACTCTGTTCAAATCGTGGGTTTCCTTTATTCCCATCAAAACTAAGTCGTACTGTAAAATGTTTTTCTTTCATAAATGCAATGAACTGATCATCCATCAGGGAACAATTGGTAGTAATATAATACTTTACCTCCCTTTCCGGATAATGTTCTTTGAGATAGGCTACTGCTTGATAAATTAAATCTTTCTTCAGCAAAGGCTCACCGCCCAAAAAATCAATCAAGACTTTCCCTCTATCTCCATAATTCATCATAAACTCCAAAGAGTCCACAAGTGTTTTTTTCATTCAACTGATAATGGTTATGGTAGTCTTCATAACAATACTGACATTTAAAATTACAATCTGTTGTCATATATAATGTGAAATTATACATATCTGTCTACTCCTCTTTCTTGAATATACTAAAAACAATTTTAATCAAATTCTCCTATTTTGCCATATATTTTGATTGTTTTGCGTATTTTAGTGTCTAAATGGCATAAAAAAAACAGGCCTCGATATTCTTAATACCAAGACCTGAAAAACTCTTATTAATAGATTCCAACTTCTTTTCCAAATTTATACATATATTGAGTTACCGTCTGTATAGCATGCTGCACAGATTGTCTGCCTGCACTATCATAGGAACTTTCCTTTTGAGCATCCGCCGCAAGCCCTTTCGCATGTTTTGCTGCGGAACACATCAAATCTCCTGTTGATGTATTTAATGCGGTTGTATATACGGATGAGCCAAACGAATTTCCTGCTATTGTGTAAGATTTACGGTTTTTATCAACATATTTTTCAAAAGCGGAATGATTGCTGTTTACTGCTGTCAAGTTCGATGCATGATGCGGTTCATTTAAGTCTGATACATAATGGGTGCCTTTTCCTAAGTTTGACATAGCCAATTGTACATCTCCTGCACGATACGCATTTACTGCTGCCTGAAAATATGACTCTGCTCTTGTCCTAGCTGTCGGAGATTTTTGACCAAGCCAGTTTTTTCCAGTATCAGGATCATAAAAGTGTCCTGCAAAAGTTCCTGCATCTGTTTCATTTCCAAGTTTATCCGGCCAGTCGGTTTCCTCCATAAGAATAGATGAGTTCAGCTCACCATTGAATGCACTATTTCCTTTATCATTGCTCAGAATTTTAAGTGCGTTTGCAACAATATACTGATGTGTATGATCTACCCCACCAGACGAAAATCTTTCATCTGGATTTGTGCCATGCTCAATCGGAACTCCTTCCCCGTAAAGTTCATCAGAACCATTCGCAATATCCTGCACTTTCGTTGGAAGTTCTGGTTGTTCCGCTGCCATAACTGGCATTGTTCCCAATAAAGCCCCCACTGATACCATGGCAATAAATAGTTTCATTTTTTTTTTTCGCATACCCATGCCTCCTCTTCTTTTTTTCTTTATCTTACATCTTAATTTAAAAAAAAAAAACAATATTCTTATTATTCTATACTTCGATAGGAATAAGAATCGATACTGAAAACATATCATCCACCACATTAAATGATACCTCTCCCCCATATTCTCTCACAACACGCTTAATATTCTTCACTCCAAATCCATGTTTTTTTTTATCTTCCTTTGATGTTTCCATTACCGAATTTCCACGTAAAGCTTCTGCCTGGCTTTCTCTCAAACTGTTTTCACATATAATAGATAGAAATCCTTTTATTTTTCTAGCCTTTAGCTGTACTAAACATTCTATTTTCGGATTATCCGCTTTCATGAGTTGGCATTCTCGTAGTGCATTGTCGATTGTATTTGAGACAATCACACATAAATCTTCATTTTTAACTCGCTTAAATGGTGTAAAGTCTGCAAATACTTTAAACTCAATCTTTTTTTTTCAAGAGCTTCCAGTCTTTTTTGCATGTAATAGGTTATCAAGAAATGCATTACCTGTTTTATAATAGCTTTGATAAATGTCCAACTTGCTTTCAATTCCATCTATGTATTCTTGCTTCTGTTGATAATCCACATTCCCTCTTAATGCCTCCAAATGATTTTTTAATATCATGAGAAATCTTTCTAATGTTTTCCATATCATCGGATTGTTTCATATAATAATCGTATTGTAAACTCATCTCGCTAATCTGCAAGTTCTTTTCATTCTCAATCTTTTTTAACATTCAAATAATTTTCAAGAACAACAATATTACAAACCGTCCCCATAAACACCACAATACACACAACTATAATAGTTATTATTGACCATACATTGTCAACAATCATCCTTTTGTCGTTATATAACTGATCCGCACATATTGCCATTCCTACTATATTGATAAACAACGGAATAATAATTGTAACAACGTTCAGTCCAGAAAGTAATAATGGGATTTTATTTACAATCTTTTTATTACCAAATTCCCAATAATAATTACTATTTCAGCAATCAAAATCATATGGATTTGATATTTTTCAGACAGATCTGCTAATATTCCATCACTGCTATATCTATAGAAAAAAATGCAACTAATCAGTTGACCTAAAAGTATAACTGATAAGAAAAACGCTCCCAAGTAATAAACAATATTTTATACTATACTGGAATAGAAAATGTCCTATAATCATAACTATAATGATAATGCTTACATAATTATATACAATGTGTAGTTCTGCTCCATTCGCCATCATTCTAAAAAGCACTAAACTCACAACGCAAATAATTAACGAATACCTACTCCTTACAGCATTAGACCTTCTACTTTTTCTTTCACCAAGCATGAGATATAATATTAATAAAATATTGAGTACAGAAAATATGTTTTTTAATATAACTTGTCCGTGCACCTTAAACAGCGCCTCCCCGTTCCGCCATTTTCTTCATAAGGTTCTGTTTTCTGGAACGTGTAATATATATTTTGTTTCAGAATAAAGTGTTACAGTGAGATCATGTAATGCTTCTATGCAATCTACATTGACAATAATTCCGTTATGGCAACGAACAAAGAAGAACTGTTCTAATCGTTCTTCCAAATCTTTCATCTTAAAATATCCTGCTTCTTTCTTTCCACTTCTTAAATGAAACAGTACTTTCCGATTTATTGTTTCAATATATTCGATATCCGAAAGAAATAGTTTAAAATAACCTTTTTCATTTCTTACTGCAATATATCTCTGTTCATATGTATTCAGTTTTCGTAGTGCCCGGTTCATTTCGCAATTTATTTGGACTTGTGTAATCGGCTTCGTAATAAAATTTTGCACGTCATACTTATATCCATCTCCCACAAATTCATTATGCGAAGACACAAAAAGAACAATTGACTTTTCATCATGCTTTCTTATAATATCCACTAATTGCATACCATCCATAGCTGGCATTTCTATATCTAAAAAGAAAATCTGGAATTCTTCTTTTAAAAGATTCCATTAACTGCAATGGCTTAGTATATTTTTTTATTATAAAATCCTGCTCATTTTTCTTTTCATAAACTTTTAACATTTTTTTCTATTGTATATATAAAACATTTTTCGTCATCACATATCGCTATTTTTATCACTTTCATCACCCATTTGTCTTTTAAACATATTTTCTACTTGTGCTTCACTTAATCTCCTGCCAAGCGTTAGCAAAGTGGTCTTATTTTGCCTCATCAAGTTGTTTATATATTTCCCACAATTCTTCTCCCTGTGAACTAAACAAATTATTCTTTTTCTTCATAAATAAGAATATCGACAGGAACATGGAATATATCTGCCAATTTTATCAGAAGGTTACAAGGTATATTTTCAATCCTCGCCTTCTCAATCCTACTGATTGTTTGCTGACTAGTATATTGGATAATAAATAACTGCTATATTAAATTGAAGATGCTTCAGCTTCGCTGATTTCATCCATTTTGTATTTCCAATGGTAAACTACTGGCTCGCGGTTAACTTCTTCAAAATACTGGTAAATTCGTTCTTCCAATTCCTGTTTGGTTTTGACACGGATTCCACGCAGCATTTGTTTCGTCATCTTGCTAAAGAAACTTTCAATCATGTTTAACCAAGAACCATGCTTTGGTGTGAATACAACCTGAATCCGTGAACCTTGTTTCAAAATGAAAAGGCACACAGGAAATGTTTGCCATATTTGTTATCGTACACTAAATTTTGAAAATGCTGCATAATTTTGCGTTCAAAAAAAGACTGCACCATTTGTGTGCAGCTGCCATTGCCATATTCAGCTGCCTGTTGTCAGGTGATGAATGCAAAGCTGTCATAAAGACGCTTGAAAGTAAATCTCCAGCGATTACTCCTTCCAATGGACAGTACCAGACGGCCGGCATGTTCTGTCAGATGTCCCGCAAACTGCATAAGATTACTGATCACCGTGCGTATTCTTCGGCGATGTATTTTCTTCCGGCCGGGAGCATCCTTCTTTTTCAACGATTCCTGCCCTATGATTCGAAGGATATTATATGCGATCATTGTCAGCTCCAGCACCAGTTTGTTGCTCCCAAACTTTCCCGACGGGAGTCTTTCAACATCCATGTCCGTCTTGATTTCACTGTGATACTGCTCACTTTCTCCGTTGGCATGGTAAAGATCAATGACGGTTTCGTCTGGCAGGGAAGTGTTTGTCCAGTATGTGTCTAGTTCTATATCGGGTACAATAAAATACTGCCCATATCGGTCAATGGTTCTTTCCGTGATCTCATAAACTGTGCGTATTCCGACAGTTTTCTCCTCGTTATCAGAAAGGGAATATGTCACATCCCGGAAGGTCTGTCCGGTATAAACAGTTTTCCCATCACGTGGATGCTGGATATTCTGGCAGCATTCCCTGACGGATCCCAGCCATTCTTCTTTACTTTCCTGTCTGGGATTCCGTTTTATGATGAAAGACACATTGTTGTATTTATAGCTTTCTTCCATAAAGATGCCTATGTTTTCAGATGCATCGTTGCCGGAATCCAGCCGGATGAGCAGTGGTTTTTCCGTCAGCTGTCTGCACAGTTCAATGGTCTCTCTCAGGAAACCAGAAGTTTCTTTCTGGCAGTGCTGTTTCCCAATCCGCAGTTCAAGATTGACGAGGTATCCTTCCGTGCCGATATATGCCATAATTGGTGCATATCCGTCAAAACCCTTGTAGGTACGGGATACGCCTTCCTTATTGGATTTCGAATTGTCAAAGGGGTTACATCAATATCGACTGGAACAAAGCCGTTATCCAGGGCTGTCGGCTCTATGTGCATTTCACGCAGCATGTCGACATTTGCCTGCTGGATGTCTTTGCACAGGGAATCCCCGATCATGTCAAAACGCTGGCGGAGTGTTTCGGCGGAAGGAATCGCATAGGAGATGCCTAATGCGTATTTGTAGTAGTCAGGGTCATCCATCATTTCACGGACAGCCTCATACTGGGGTTTTCCCTGACAGAGCATACAATATAGGTGAGGAGCACGTCTCCATTTTTTATCTGTTTCTGCAGATAATCTTTTGAAATTGGAGCACGGTTGATTTTTTTAACAAAACTGCTTTTCCCAAGTATTTGCCCTACGAATACCAGACCACTGGGAGTAATGAGCCGCTCATCGCTGAATTCTATGTGTATTTTCTTCATTGCACTGCCTCCGCCTGTCTTTTGATACTTTCATTATACAGGATAATGCATGATGATACAGTAAAAAAACAAAATTTTGTTTAACCTGGTGGGTGAAATAAAATGTATTGCGAAAATCAGTTTCCAGCAGGTATTATTGCTGAAAAAACGGGATGTAACACTATGGTAAGTTTCACGGAATAAGGTACAAATTTAAACCGACCTTTTGGCATCGTATCCAAAAAGCGCCGTGTTTCTTTGGATGTATGTGCTGAGTGGTTATCAAGAATGATTCTGATGGTATCCTGTGATGGATATTTTTTGTCCAGTATCTTTAAAAACTCAATAAAGTCAGAACTCTTGTGTGTTTCACTTACTAACGGAATTGCTTCTCCAGTGAGTAAATCGATACCAGCTAGTAAAGAGAGCGTTCCCAGACGTTTGTATTCTGCATCACGATATACTTCCCCATGTTCTGATGTCGGGCGTAAATCCGGTACCGTATTGGAGATTGCCTGAATGCCCGGCTTCTCATCATACGATACCGTAATCGTCAGTTTATAATCGTCTGGAACAATGAGATCACCATTTTCATCAAACTGCATTTCAATCTGCTTATAAACCAACAGAACCTCATGCATTTTTGATTCAAAATCAGGATCCCGTTTTTCACAGTAATATTTGATTTTAAAGGGTTTCATATCCTGTTCCTTAAGAAATTTCTGGATATACGGTTTGGTAATGGTTGAAAGCCTTGGATATCCCGCTTCTTCTGCGTGTTTCTGAATATGCTTATGAAGAGCATTTAAAGTCCAAAGTTCCTGTGCATATCCAAGTTCCACTGGTCTTTGGCAGGCGATATTGATCATCCATGCTTTTGCATCATCAGTAATTTCCGATGGACGTCCAGGACGCTGAACATCAAAAAGAGCTTTTTCAATACCGCCCTCGTAATATTTAGAAACACAAAGCCGTACGGTTGCTGAACTAACGGCAAGTTTTTCAGCGATAGCGTTGAAAGTCATGCCATCAGATTTATATAATAAAATTCTGGCACAATCTACAATTTGTGCCTGAATGGTTCTCTTTTTGGATAATGCTTTAAGGTAATCTCTGTCTTCATCTGACAGAGGAAGATATGTTTTTCTCATAGTGTTCATCCTTTCTTAGATAACACTATTTTACCATACATTATCCTTAAAATATATAGTAGAGATTTAATTTACGTTATACTGAAAATTGCAAAGTTTAATTCCGCCATCCATTTATACAGTGGAATTCTCTTCTGCACAAGTGGAGTTTAATCTTTCATATCATAAATGGTATGCTCATGTTGGCCTTCTGACAGCAGTAGAAGGAGAACTAGCATGAGCAAATATATTCCCGGTAATCAAAAACATCTTACTCTCGCAGATCGCAAATACATTGAAAAATCCTTAAACTCGGGCTGTTCTTTTTAAGAGCATTGCCAGATATCTTTGCAAAGATCCAACAACGATCTCAAAAAGAAATCAGGCTGCACAGGATCAGCGATTGGTATCACAAAGGCTGTTTTAACAATGCACATAACTTTTGCGTCCACAGATATCATTGCAAAAAAGTCAATGCCTGTGGCAAGATCATTCTCTGCGGTGTCAAATGTACCACCTGTCCAACCTGCAACCAGACATGTCCAGACTTTGTCAAAGAACGATGTAACCGACTCGATAAAGCACCTTATGTGTGTAATGGTTGTCCAAAAGCAATCAATCACTGCACGATTGCCCACAAATACCGCTATGATGCTATTTTTGCTGACCGCAAATACAAAGAATGTCTTTCGCAGTCCAGGGCCGGTATAAACATGACCAGACACGAACTGCATCAGAAAGATATGGTCATTACACCCCTGATCTTCCAAGGACAGTCTCCATATCAGATTATAACGAATCATCCAGAACTCGATATGTCCGTGAGAACTCTGTATTCTTACCTTGATAAAGGAATCCTTTCTGCAAGAAATATTGATCTGAAACGTCAGGTAAAATTTAAGCCCCGCAAGGTACACAAACCCCAAATCAAGGACAGATCCGTTTTTATAGGACGTATGTTGTCTGATTTTCAAGCCCTTGAACTTGACCATTTTGCTGAAATGGATACCGTTCACTCATCACAGGACTCAAAGCGTGTCATCCTGACATTTTTCTTAACTAGCGAAAAATTGTTTCTTGCATTTGTTATGAACAGATGTACCAAAGGAGCCGTTAAACTTGTTTTTAACAAGTTAGAACACCAGCTTGGCACATATGATTTTTTAACTTTATTCAACACAGTTCTTACAGATCGTGGCTCTGAGTTTGGAGATCCGAATCTCTTGAAAACGGCATTAATGGCATTATGCGGTCAAATATCTACTACTGCGACCCTATGCGCAGCGGTCAAAAAGGCGGCATCGAACAGGCACATACCATGCTTCGGATGATCCTTCCTAAAAAAGAGCAGCTTTGAATACCTCACCCAGTGGGATTTAAGAACTATCGTAGACCACATAAATTCAACCCCAAGAGAAAGCCTTGGTGGTCGAACACCGTATGATGTAGCACTTGAAAACTATGGTATAGACATCTTAAAAGCACTTCAGCTTAGACCGATTGCCCCGGATGAGGTCAATCTGACGCCTAAGCTGATACGCTTTAACCACTAACTTAGCATAAAAATCTGCTGTCAGGCTGGAACTTAACAATTCACATTTTTTTTGAATGCGGCCTGTGGAATTTAGTTTCGCACAGAAACTATCCAGAGGCTTGTTTGCCATGCCTGAAAGTAAGATGTTTTATGGAAAGTTAATCTAATTATAGCAGTTATAAGGATTTAGCCTCCCACAATTCTAAAAAATCAAAGAATTTTAAAGCGTGGTGGAATTTACCCCCTGCACTGGAATTTACTTTTTCAAGTCAGCATTTACGTTATACTAGTTCCCAATTTTTTCGCTTAATTCGCTTTGAGAAATTCCCAATTCCTTACGTTTCTTCCTAATTATATTCATTTTTATCACCACTTTTACTATGATTTTCAATCAAATACCAGCAAAACAAGTATTTATGATGTCTTATAATAAAAATAACGCATTTTTTACTAATTTATCAAGTTTATTTTATCCTATTTTTTTTATCATACTTATTCCATAAAGTTATTTTTTTCTTTTTTCAAAATAGCACATATCTGGATTATATCCATTTATCTGATTACTGTATGATAGATTGTTCATAATACATTTACAGCTCTGACATTTGGCATGTATATTACACTTTAAACAAGCATTACTTTGGTTTGCTAATTCCCGATATTCTTTTTATTTTTTACGGAGAAACCTTTCCCCACATCTCCTAAACACCCACTAGACTCTAAATTAGCTGCACATCCATAAATCCCACCATCTGTTTTCACATATATTTGGATTAACCCCACTCCACAGAATCCGGAATTCACGTATTCTTCTCCATATTTTTTTAAATCCAATATTGGTGCCCACAAAAATGCTTGTCCGTTCTCTTTTTTTCTTTATATAATAACATAAAATATTTTCCCATTCCTGCCCCAATTTATCTAATTGCTCAACAGTCCACCTATGTGTAACATCTATAGAAGAATCTACGATACTAAAATGTAAATCTTCTACTAGATGTTTAACAGACTTAAAAGCTTCCCAGTAATTATTCTGAGTAACTACATGAGCGACCTGAATATATTGTTTTGTTCTCTCTTCGTACTCTCTAAAGTAACTTATATTCTGCATTATATTCCTATAACTTCCTATACCATGTTTTGTTTTGCGATTTCTGTCATGAGTTTCCACTGTTCCATCTATGCTCAATTTTAAATGAACTCTATTATTTACTAACCATTCCAAAATTTCATTATTCATAATTGTACCATTCGTGGTAATGGAATAAGAAACCGCAATTGTTCGTTTCGCAGCCTCCTCTTCAATATATTCGACCAATTTCCGTAAAAGTGCAAAACTAATTAACGCTTCTCCTCCTACAAAATCAACCCACAATCTTTTATCTTTATGCTTTTCTACATTTAGAAAAGCTATTTCTATCCCTTTACAGGCAATTTCTTCTGGCATTATCTGATTTGTTTTCTCTCCAAGATAGCAATAGTCGCATCGTAAATTACAAATTTGATTTACCTCTAAAGTAATCGTATACATCTCTTTCCTCCAAAAAAAGTAACCGCACAGCCTATCCATTTTTCAGATAGGTATGCGGTTCTCTAATTTAGCTTGCTGCATTAATATAAGATCCTGGGAACGGCCAGGGACAATCAGTTAAACATCTCTGTGTTCTTTCTGAACAGCCGGAATAACTTTCTATTTCTTCTTCTGTTATCTCCACTTCTTTTTTTTTGATATTCCTCTGTCGTTTTAATTTCCTGCATATCCTTTCTCTCCTTTCAATATCAGTAAGTATGTCCAAACTATACTCTGCTTTTTCCTATATATCAACATTCCATGTCTAAATCGACTTTTTTTTTTTTGCATAAAATATTTAATCTACCTATTTCCTACATAAATAGCTAATTCTTTCATAAATTCTTCTTTTTTATATTTACTCACCGGAATCTCTTTTAACTGTTGATTCTTATCCTTAACGAGTACGCTATCATTCTTTAAACCTTCTACATAATCAAAATTTACTATGTAGCTGTTATGACATCTGAAGAATAATTTTCGGCTTAATCTTTCCTCCAGTTCCCTCATCCTTTGGCTACTTTGTATTTCTCCCTTATTCGTATGCAGAATCAATAGTTTGTTCCTTACCTGTATGTAGATTATATCTGAAAGCTGTAGCGTAATCAATCCATCTTGGCACTTCAAAAATAATTTTTCCTCTGCACACAACAATTTCTTTTTATATACTTTATTTAAAAGGTATTCTACCTTTTTATATAATAATGGCTTTGATAAGAAATCCTCTGCATCCACTTCAAAACCTTTCCCTGCATTTGATATTGTGTAAAAGGATGTACAAAATACTATTACAACATTTTCATCTATACTTCTAATTCGTTCTGCTGTTTCAAACCCATCTAATTCCGGCATAGAAACATCCAAAAAAATTATGTCAAACTTTCTCTTTTGAAAGTTTAATAACAATTGTGAGCCACTTCCGTATGCAGTAATTTTAACCTTTATATGGTTTTCATTGCCATAACGTATTATATAATTCTCCATTTTTTTGTTATAGTCTGTAATGTCATCACACAATCCTACTTTAATCAACCTATTCCCTGCCTTTCTGATGTGTCAATAATCGTTGAATCAAAATATCTATTGTTAATTTATTTTCCTCACAAAGATTTCTATATTTTTCTAACAATGCCCATTCTTTCTCCGTTATATTTTGTTTCTCATCATGATTTCTGCTTATTTCATCTAAACCCTTTTTTATTCTGTTCCCTTCCCATGAACACATCCTCCTTATCTTTTTATAATAAATAGGCGTTTGCGAAACTCCAAAAGCCGCATAAATACGGCATTTTTTTGTTTTTAAAATAAAATATCTCCTCAAGGTTTATGGTAAAATAGAATTGCCTAGAAACTAATTAACCAATCCACCTAAAGGAGATATACCTACATGATAACATATAAACAGCTCACTTTGGCAGAAATTTTTGAAGATTGTCAAAATAAATTTGACAACGACAAATATCAGTTCCTTTCGCTTCTTGATGAAGCCATTAACCTTGATGAAATTGTTCCTGTTTCTTTTATTTCTCATTTTTACGCCAGTACCGGAAGACCTCGCAAACATCAGCTTTATCCAATGCTTAAGACACTTCTAATCCAGCGTATTTCTCAATCCCGACGGACACACTCCTGATCGTATTTTTGAAATTTTCCCAGGAACTGCGTGATTTCTGCGGTTTTGATGTTGTTCCGGATGGTTCCAAATTTACACGTTTCAAACAGGATTTTTTATCGGACTTACAATCTATGTTCGATCATCTTGTAGACCTGACCGAGCCGATATGCCAAAAACTGAATCCGGCCCTTGCTGACATGACTATCTTTGATACATCCGGCATTGAAGCATGGGTTACAGAAAATAACCCAAAGTATGCCAACCGTATTATCAAACAGTTGAAGGCTTTTAAGAAATCCCATAACCTTGATGATTCCTATGATCCTTACAAAGCAGCCTATAGTTCCATGCCAACTCACGCTGCATCCAATCAGGCGATACAGCAGATGTACATCAACGGTCACTTCTGTTATGCCTATAAATTCGGTGTCATTACCAATGGACTTGGCATTGTCCGCGACATATCTTTCTACAACAAGGATTTCCTAAATGCACATCCTGATATTGTTGTAGAAAAGAAATCGGATTCTCCGGATGAGGATAAATCTCTTGCCGATTCGAAAGCACTTCTTCCAGTTTTAATTGATTTTTTCAAAAAAAGCATCCTTTAATAGAGCCGAAGACGTTTCTTGGGGATGCTGCTTTTGATACGATTGAAATCTATAAATCTCTTTTTTTTGAAGACATTGGATTTCGTAAGGCTTTTATTCCTCTCCGGGTAAAATTATCCATGGAAGGAACTGACTACACAGTTAATGAAAATGGCATTCCCTGCTGTCCACACGATTCTACGCTTCCTATGAAACGAGAAGGCAGTAAATCTCATTTAAGAAGCAAACTTCCTACCATGAAATTTGTATGTCCAAAAATGAAATGGTTGCGTGATAAGCAGACTGGAAAAACTTATCGTAAATGCCATTGTGATAATCCATGCACCACTCCGCGCCTATCCTGGTGTAGAACGCGGCTCACAGGAATGGGAGGATACTTACAAGATCCGTGTAAATGTTGAAAAGTCAATCAACCATTTCAAAGATAGTTTCTGCATTGCAGATCGTAAAACACAGAATGAGAAAACACTTCATGCTGATTTACTTCTCGCGGGAATCACACAGCTTGTTACCGTACTTGTTGCGGATAAAATTCATAAACATCAATACATACGGAGTTTAAAGCCTTTAATTGCATGATATTCGATATTCATATCATCTTTTTCTTCGCAGTCCATCTGGGAAGTCTTTTTTTCATGTCTAATTTTGATGTCACCTGCTTCTCATCTTAAGAATCCTGCGTTGCAGGATTCTTACCGCATTTTTAGTCAGGATTGCGAACTTGTTTCGCAATTACCTATTATAATAAATGTCCTCATTGATACTAGTCTAGTTTTCTTGTATAGATTGCCCTTTTTATTGCCTACTTGGTAATCACAACATTCTTTTATTATCGTTCAACTCTCTATAATATACGGAAGAGGCGTACCTTACCAGTCACGCCTCTTCCTATACTACTATAATACTATTCTACATCTCTAAAATACCGTATGCACTTCAGAAATTCTGCTGTCAATTCCTGATACAGATCTTCATCAAAAATCCCTTCTACCAAAGCATTTTTAATTAAGAGTGGTCGGTACATTTCAAATATTTCCAGAATAGCATCTTCATCCCCCTTGTCTTGCCCGATATAACAATTCTTTAAAATTCATGATTTCTTTCCTCCCATTCTCTTGCGTATTTTCCGGATAGTCCAATAATATGCACCTTTACATCTTTCTTCCGACATCTGATTCAAGATGCTCATTTCTTTAAATGTATGTTCCTCAAATACATGCTGATAAATAAGCTTCCGTTCTTCTTCCTGCAAAGAAAACATGGCTTCTATAAGGCTTATATCCGTCATTTCGTTCCACTCTGGATATATCCCCTGTGCTTCTTCCATAAGCAGTTGTTCTTTCTGCTCCAATTCCAGCCTTTCCTCTGGAGAAATATCCGCATCTGTATATTCTTTATCTTCCAGATTTTCCTCTGCAAATAATATTTTCTGCTGCTTTTCCAGATACCGAAGTCTTTTTCCCCTTATAGATGCCAACAAGTAAGCAGTGAAATAATTTCTTGTTTTAGATCCATTATATTTTTGTTCTTCTTTCATTTTCTACCTCCGAAATTTGAAATCAATAAGTTTCCAAATTTCAGAGGTGGAGATCTGCATCTGTGAAAGATATTTTTATTTTGGTAAAAAGAAAACGCCGAACCACATTTCTTCTGGCTCGGCATCTTTCTTATCCCATGCATCATCCTGCACAGTGACTTCATAGATTAACGCATATACTGCATATAAATAACCCTTTTTGGCACCCCTGCAAAAACAAGATTTTTTGACGAATCACTACACAAATGCCTTGTCTTTCCTTGTAGCATGGATGCTCCTCCTTTGTAGGTTCTCGCAATCCACATTATATTGTGTATCTTCATGCACTATAATGCGTTTCTCTTACTATCAATCTACGATAAAATAAAACATAGGCGTTTGCGAAACGCCACAGCCCGCATAAATACGGCATTTTTTGTTACCAAATTAAAATAACTCCTCACCGGATATGGTATAATAGAGTTGACTAAAAACTACAAACCATGTACCCAAGAAAGGAGTTATTCTGATACATATGATACCATATAAACAGCTTTCTTTGGCAGATATTTTTCAAGATTGCCAAAATAAATTTAATAATGACAAGCCTGCATTTCTTTCTCTATTAGAAACCCATATCGATATTGATGAGTTTATTCCGATTTCTTTTAGAAATCATTTCTATGCATCAACGGGAAGATCCCGTAAATACCCTTTACGTGCTTTCCTGTGGGCTTTGATTATCCAGCGTATCTTCTCAATCCCTACAGACCAGCTTCTTTTAACTTTTCTGGTTTACTCGAAACCTCTTCGTGATTTCTGCGGTTTTACCAAAGTCCCTGATGCCTCTAAGATTACACGCTTCAAACAGGACTTTTTAGATGATCTGCAGCTTGTTTTTGATAAACTTGTTGATATCACCGAACCAATCTGTCAGGCTGTTGATTCCGCAAAAGCCGATATGACCATCTTTGATTCTTCAGGCATTGAAGCTTTTGTTACTGAGAATAATCCCAAGTATGCTAACCGCATTATCAGACAGCTTAAGGCTTATGCAAAAGCTAACAGCTTCGACAAGAATTATGATCCTTATAAAGCCGCTTATGGTTCTATGCCTTCGCACGCGTCTGCTAATCCTGAAATTAAACAGTTATACATCAATGGGCATTTCTGTTATGTCTTCAAATTTGGCATCATTACCAACGGTCTTGGAATCATCAGGCATATCGCTTTTTATAACAAAAAAACTTTATAGCTTCCCATCCTGACATTACCGTTGAAAAGAAATCTGATTCACCTGATGAAGACAAGTCTGTCCATGATTCCAGGCTTTTAATTCCAACCCTGAAAGATTTCTTTTTAAAGCAGCCATTGATTAATCCCAAAACTTTTCTTGGCGATGCTGCTTTTGATACTGCGGCACTCTATCCCAAACTTCTTACCGGTAATACGTTCGGAGATCATAAACACTTTGATAAAGCTTATATCCCTCTGAATTCCAGGGCTGGTCTTGAAAAACAGGACTACACGATTAATGAAAATGGGATTCCCTGCTGTCCTCATGATGATTCACTTCCCATGAAATATGAAGGAATATCAAAACTCAGAAGCGGTGTTACCAGATATAAGTTTGTCTGTCCTAAAATTAAGTGGATCAAAAATGCATCTACTGGCAGATCCCAGCGTCACTGTACATGTGATGATCCATGTACAGCTTCTTCTTGTGGCAGAATGGTGTATATTTATCCTGAAAAGGATCTCCGTGCCTATCCTGGCGCTATCCGTGGTACAGAAGAATGGAATAACACTTACAAAATCAGAACCACCGTAGAAAGAGATATTAACCACATCAAGGATAATCTTTGTCTGGCCGGAAGAAGAACTCAGAATGAGAAAACACTTCACGCCGATCTGATCTTTGCAGGAATTACCCAACTAATAACAGTTGTACTTTCGGATAAAATCAATCATCACGAATTTATTCGCAGCTTAAAACCTCTTATTGCTTAGGACTTACCAACTCAATAAAGTCTACGGCTTATTTAAGTGCGCCTAAAACAGCTCAATATCCGTTTTCGTCATTAAAATCATGCTATGCTCAATTCTGTTTCTATTTTGATTCAAGTTTGCGAACGAGCATCGCGAGTTTCGCAATTACCTATAAAATAAAACAATAAGTGAGGTGATGCGGATGCTGATGGATACCGTCAAGAAAAAATTAGGCTATATGGTAAGAAGTGAAAGAGAAAGGCGTGGTCTGTCACAAGCAAAACTTGCAGAACAAGCCGGTGTGTCCACCCACCATTTCGGATATTGAAACCTGTAATGGCAATCCGGAACTTGCAACTTTAATCCCGATTGCTCAATTTCTGGATATTTCAATTGATGCAGCTGTTCAGGATGAGTGAAAAGAACCAGACACTACTACCTATCAGATTATGAAAGAACTGCAAAACTGCTCTGAAGACGAGCGGCAAATTGCCCTACGCACCTTGCGTGGGCTTCTTTCTGCATTGAAAGAAAAGGATACACTCAATTAAGCTTTTTCCTGACAATATCTGATTTTTGATTATACGGATGAAATCTGTGAGAAACCTGTGCGGAATCTGTGAGGTTCCTGTGAACTGGCATAAATGTGCAACAAAAAAGAAGCACTCAAAAAATCCGATGCTTCTTTTTTATTTTCTATCTATTTCTAAATGCACTCATTGCATCTCTAACGCTTTTGGCAACTTCAGGTGCAAGGACAAATTCAGATATCTTCTGTTTCTCTATTACATCTTCCTCTGTTTCTTCTTCCACTTGAACATTCTCCTGTTTTGAAAAATAATTCTGCATTGCTTTTTCCACTTCTTGCTTTACCAATTCCAACATCATAATCTGCAAAGCTTCTTGGTTCAATACAGCCCCTTTTTTCTGTACTGCCGCCATCTATATGAGCAACCACTGCTGATGCAATTAAGTCGGCTTTATCCCTTACGGAATTTAAAATCTCTGCCGCACGTACATGTGTCGGCTTTGTTTTATCAAATCCAAGTGTGAATTTATAGGGATTCTTTTTCTCCACATTTATCACACTCCTCTACATAATCTGAAACAGTCTGTCATATCCTTTGGCATTGGCAGAAATATCCTCAATAAAGGTATATTTCCCCAGACGGTCTGATTGTTCCAGAAAATGGCTCAATAGCTTTGCCCCATGCCTCCAATAAATACCGTATATGCTGCTTTGGTATCTATACCTCTTTCTCGAATACTGTTCAGCAGATCTTTTTACAAAATCCTGCACCATACCTTCTGTCATACGGACTACAGCCTCTTCATAAAACTCTGTGTTTCCCTGAAGGATACTGTCAATATCACTTTCCTCTAACAAAATATCATATTCACTGTTAATCCCTGAAATAATCTTGTTATACATGGTAATCACGCCTTTTTCCATGGAATCACAGGCTTCCATATCCGGATTACCTTTCCGCATCAGCAGATAGTCAGTAGTAAATCCTCCTATATCAATTCCTACTACTTTGGGAATCTGCTGCAGCTTTTCAATCATAGTCATCATAGCCGCATAGTCCTGTGGAAATGCCATTACCTCTCCAATGGTGATATGATATGTCCTACCACAGTAATTGATATCATGGATTTTCCCTTGTCTTTTAAAAATATGCTTCATACCGTTCACAAAGTTCTGCATAATGCTTGGGTGGCAGCCCAATCGGAAGATCCACCTGAATGACATCCTCTGGCTGAATTTGAGGGTTTTCCTCCAGCTCTTTTACGATTGCAAATAGAGTCAGGATAAAAAAACCGATCATCATGCGTTTTATCTCTTTGATAAGGAATCCTATTTTCACTCAGCACATAATACTTTCCCTCATAGAACAGGAACTTTTCCCCTCTGGCAGGCTTTTTATCCTGAATGGTAAGCCCTGTCGTAAATACCCGGGAACAGGTTTTCATATTTCTATTGCCATGGTCTACCGCAATCCGAACTTTTTATCATAAAATCATCTCTCCTTTTTTCCTTTTATACTTCTCTTGTACGCAGAGCTTCCGTACAAAGCAACTTTTTTTCAAAAAAAATATCCTGTCTGCAGCATTTTGCTACAGACAGATGCTTTCTTCCTATATAATAATTTTTAACATTTATTTAAACATGCCGTTGCGGCATGCCCTCCTTGCGTCGTTCCTGCCTTCGGCACAAACAATGCATGAATGCATGAATCTTTGTTTACGGGTTACTTTTTATTTCAATTCGTGTTAAAATCCAGTTAGAGATATCAGTACACTACAGAGCACAACGGTGGGAGTGGCGAAGAGACCATCTTATCCCGCATTTATATATGTGCCGTCACCCTTTTTTCAAGCACAAACAATTGGGACTTTGAGCCCGTACACTTATCATTTTAGACTTTGGCACATGATGCCCCTGGAAACCCTGTTTCCATGATAAGTCTTTTCCGCTTGGATGACAGTCAATGCTGATGTCTCTTTTTTGCTCTCTGTGAAAGGAGGTATCACATGGATTTTGAAGTAAAACACCTTATCTGTGCTGGTCTGGATGTTCACAAGAAAACCATTGTTGCTGCTGTCTGCATGACGGATCCTGTCACTTTGGAAGCAGCTTATAAAGTGAAATCCTTCTCCACCAATAATTCGCAGATTGCAGCTATGCGTGACTGGCTTCTCTCGTATAACTGCCATGATGTCTGCATGGAATCCACTGGTAAATACTGGATTCCAGTTTTTAACATCCTTGAAACGCATATGCACGTGGTTCTTACACACCCCAAATATGTCAAAGCCGTAAAAAGCAAAAAAAATCCTTATTATGCTATCAAATATAAACGGCTGGCGAAAAGGCGTGGCAGGAAAAAAGCAGTCATTGCCATAGCTCGAATGATGCTTACAAGCATCTATCACATGATCCTTAATAACGAAGAATGGAAACCGGATGATTATGAAGCCATCATCCATCCATCAAAACCGGTCAAAGTTGCACTTACACTTGATAATGTAATACAGTTCCTCGGAGAGCAGGGAGCTGATCCTGAAACATTAAAACTCCTCCAACAGCAATGTGCTGTTACCCCCGGATAAATCTTAAAACACGGATTTTCCACACAAGGGACGTTTATGGTCAAATTTCAGCTTATTGATTCACACTTATCGGATTTGGAATTCTAATGGAAAATATATTTTCTCCTGTCTCCCTGATGTAGAAAAGTTCTCCCTGATGTTTTTCCATGATCTCCTGCGCGATGGCAAGTCCAAGTCCTGTTCCCCCTGTGCTTCTCCTTGCACTCTCTCCCCTCACAAATGCACAAAACATTGTATCTCGTATTTCTGGTGGAATCGCCTGTCCATCATCTTTGACACACAAAACAGCAGTTTTCCCATTCTCCTGTGTAATAGAAAGGGCAATTTTATTTCCTGTGCAATTGTATTTCTTTGCGTTTGTGAGCAGATTGGTAATCACGCGGATCAAAAGACGCCCATCCCCCTGTATCCACACCGCCTCCTCTGGTATTTCAACAGAAAAAGAAAAACCGGCATTGGTGATCTCCTCATAATATTCGGCACAGATCTGCCGTGTCAATTCCGACAGATCCAGTGTCTGAAGATTGAGCTGATACTCCGCACTCTCCATCTTTAACAACATAAACAGATCCTCCGACAATGTATTGACGCGGTCTGCTTTTCGCGCAATCGTTTCATAATATTTTGGAACGTCCACATCCGGAACCATCTGTTCCTGAAGTGCATAAATATAACTTTTTATCGTTGCGACCGGAGTTTTGATATCGTGGGAAAGTTCTAAGAGCATCTTCTGCCTGCTCTGTGCCATTTTTTCGTTTTCCGCACGCTGCGCAGCAAGCTGCTTTGTCATATTATTAAACGCATTCCCAATCTCTGTAAACTCTTTTTCCTTCTGTGGCGGGATCACTACCTGTTCCTCGCCCTGTTCCACCCGCTTCATTCCGGCAATGATCGTATCCAGCGGTCGTTTGATTTTTCTTAAAATATACAAACTAACGCCCACCACATCAAGTACCAGCAGAAGAAACACCACATACAGCATTCGCGATCCGGTATTGGTATACAAAACTTCCTGCGGATCAAAATTGTAGACTGTGGAAAACTGTGCCCGGGATAAAAAATCAGATAATAAAACTCTCCTGCTTTCTGCCCGAACATCCAGTATTTCTTCTTTCCATTTTGTATTCCCTGCTGCACATCGTCTTTTAACGAAAAGGCATCCAGAAGCTGTTCCTTCGTATATGCCATCTGCGTGGTCTGCTTCCTGCCATAAACTGTCTCCACATGGTACTGTACATCCAGCTTTTCCACCCAGCCATTCATATTCCGGATGCCATCGAGATTCTGGATTGTTCCATCCGCCCCTACCGTAATGCCCGGGAAATTCTCCTGCAACACGTTTCCATAGGAAAAAACGAAAGATATGAGAACCGCTACAATCAGCAGCAAAATCGCAGCCATCGAAAAAATCACATAACTTCCGATCAGTTTTCCAAACAGGCTTCCTCTTCGTGTGCTTTTTTTTTTCATACGCTCTCCTTTTTCGAGTTTATATCCCAACCCTTTGACTGTTTTGATCCGCTTCGGATTTTTGGGATCTTCTTCTATTTTGTTTCTCAGATTGCTGATATGCACCATCACAGTACTGTCATCCCCCAGATAGGCATCGTCCCACGCATAAGAAAAAAAAATCTGCTGTTTGGTGTAGATCTGCCCCGGTGTGCGCATAAAAAGCCCGAGTATCTTAAACTCCGTGGCAGTCAGAGTAATTGCTTCCCCGTTCCGGAATAAGGTTCCTTCCGCCAGATGCATGACAAGATCAAGTGCTTTTAATACTTCTGTTTCCTCACTTTTCTGTTCCTGATAGGCATAGCAGCGGCGAAGCTGTGCTTTCACGCGCGCAACTACTTCCAGTGGATTGTAAGGCTTTGTGATATAGTCATCTGCGCCCAGCTCCAGCCCCAGTATTTTATCATAATCCTCCGTCCGTGCCGTCATCATCAATGCTGGAATACGGCTTTTTTCGCGAATACGGCGCAACACCGCAAAACCGTCCATTCCCGGCATCATCACATCCAAAAGTACCAGATCCGGCTGCTCCTTTTCAAACAGCCGTAAGGCAGTCGGTCCGTCCCGCTGCCTTAATCAATTTCATATGTTCTCTCTCTAAAAATAACTGCAATCGCCTCAAGCAGTTCCTCTTCATCATCCGCTGCAAGGATCACAAATGTACGATTTTCCATGTCCAGTCCTCCCTTTAAAAACCAGCCCGTTTAAAGCTTCTCTGGCAAGGGCTGGTGTATCTCTTTTTATCCTACACATTTCAGGAGCAGTCCGTCAAGATCCGGTGTCGTTTTTAAACTGTGTCTGCCAGCCCGGCAGACACTGATCTAAAAGCATACATTTGTACATGCCCATGTCATAATATTTTCCGCTCCCATCCGCATAGGAAAACGCCTGCAAAAACTGCTTTTTCCAGACCTCATCTCCTGCCAGTTTCCGGTATGCCGCGCATTCCACATAACGTGCACTGCCCTCAAGATTCTGCAGAAATCCTTCCGCAGCAGATACCTTATCGGAAAGTGCTACCTCTCTTTTCTTTCGAAGTTCAAGTGCTTTTTTGATCTGTTTCTTTTTTATTTCCATATCTGTACTTTCATAGGCATTTTGCAGATATTTCATTTCCTCTGTGAATGCTTTTTTTTCTGAACGGAATTCTTATCAACATATTTTTTAATGATTGCTTCTCTGTTTTCCTGTCCCAATGCATATGCCTGATACAGCCCGTTTTCCTGCTGCCATGCATGAAATGCCCTCATGCCAGATGACTGTTGCCTGCGTTTCTTTACTGTAGGAATCAAGTGCAAACACTGTCTCCCCTGCTTCTTTCTGCTGTTGCAGACTTCCCGCGGTATCCAGTGCTGCAAAAAAGTTTTTAAATTTTTCATAGGTTGGCAGAACAATCTGATACTCCTTCCCCACTTTCACAATCGTTCCGGCAAACGTGTCAAGCTTTGGCTTTTCGCGTGTGACTGTATAGGTATCCGCAGATGGCGCAATCACATAGTCACAGTCCCCATCATAATAGCGAACTCTGTAGTCCCGGACAGAAAAACCAGAAAACCCAAGCATTTCCATCTCCTGTTCCAAAGAACATGCCTTCTCATAAATCTGCCGGTCCGTCTGGGATAACTTTTTTCTCCTGTGCATATGCATGCAGCCGCAAGCAAAATCCCGACCGCCCCGTAAAAAGCACTTTTGCCATCATATATTTCATATCTTTATGCCTCCTTCCGTCGGATTGCAAAAATCAAGTACAAGCACCCATGCCGCAAACAATGCGACAAGTACCGGATGCCAAACCGGAACCTTTCCTGCAGCAATATGGTATGCGCATTTCTGCACGCCATTCAGATTCGGAATCACATGGATAAGTGCGGAAATTCCCACTGCCGTGACACCGCCCAAAGAACTGCGGTGACACCGGCCAAATACCCCAGTGCCTGCGCCCAAAACACCGAATGCCGCAGCAATTCCCGCTGGAAGCCGAATGCTTACCACACTCGTCCACAGGCTCACCAGCGCGACACCAAAAAAAATCCGGAATGCCGCAGGACACATGCCCTTTGGAAGCCGCAACAGCGCATATACTGCCATGGCAAAGTACAAAAGTCCCAAAGAAACAGTGCGATTGCCAGAACAACATATGCCTCTTTGCGTCGTATGCGCTCCCGTATTGCATTTTTTTATGATGGTTCCCATTTAATCCACACTCCCTTCTCTGACCACATCCAAAAACAGTTTTTCGAGTGTACCCGGCTCCTTTAACTCCTCTTTTTCGTAAATGTGCGCATAATTTCTCCGTCTTTTAATATGATGCCCTCATCACACACACGCTCCATATCACTTAAAATATGGGAATTCATCAGAATCGTTTTTCCGTCCTCTTTCAGGCGGCGGATTAGTTCCAGCATTTCCACCCGCCCCATGGCATCGAGTCCCGCACACGGTTCATCAAGAATCAGGATCTGTGGATTTCCCAGCAGTGCCTGCGCCAGTGCCAGCCGCTGCAACATGCCTTTGGAGTAATGCCGGATCTTTGTGTGGCTGTTTTCCAGCCCCACACATGCCAGCAGTTTTTTGTGCTTCTTCATGGATTGTTTTATGTGGCAGTTTCTGCAGTTTTGCATAATAAACCAACACTTCCTTTGCCGTCAGAAATGGCGGAAAATAAGGTGTTTCCGGAGAATAGCCGATGGTTGTGTGCGTGGGCACTGTAACTGTTCCCGCTTCTTTTTTAACTAATCCGAGTATCATTTTGATGGTTGTGCTTTTTCCGGCGCCATTGCTGCCCAGAAGTGCAAAAACATTTCCTTCTGGGACTGCAAATGACAGATCCTGCACAACTGTTTTCCTATGGTATGATTTTGACAGGTGTTCCACTATGATCATGTTTACATCTCCTTCGCATTTACTTTTCTATTGTCAGTTTACAAATGCGAACCAAACACAACCTAAATGGAAGCTAAAGATAACCTAAAGATGTGTGTAAAAAGATCCCCGGAGCGACTCTCGCCCCGGGGATCTTTCCAATTATCCTTCAATTGCAATATATTTGTTTTCTTCGACCGCTTTCTTTGCCTCTTTCTTCGGCACGAACAGCTTTAAGATACCATGCTTAAATTCTGCTTTGACATCCTCCTGCTTGATGTCCTCACCGACATAAAAAGCTTCTCTGGCAGGCACCGGCATAACGTTCCTTGCGGATGTAGTGACCGCTGTCCTTTTCTTTTTCGTCCTTGTCGAGACCTTTCGCAGCACTGATGGTCAGGTATCCATCGGAAACAGAAGCCTTAATCTCATCCTTGGTAAATCCCGGAAGATCAATCATCAGCTCATATCCATCCTTCTGCTCTTTGATATCGGTCTTCATAATCCTTCCGGCTTTCTTACCGTAAAGCTTCTTTTCGGTATTATTCATTTCTTTATCCATATCATAAAATGGGAACTCATCAAACCAGTCATCAAATAAATTCTCTCCAAAAATACTAGGCATTAACATAAGTCATCTCTCCTTTTCTTTCTGCGTCCACGGTCTGTGGACCTCTCATGCTTGTTTACCTTGTTTCTTTGGAACCGGGATGTTTCAGGAACCTTTTTCTCTTTCGGTTCCCTTCCTTTGTTCTTGCCTATGTTATAGCACTGTTTGTTAGCGCTGTCAAGAGGTGAGTGCTAATTTTTTGAGATTTTTTTGCAAACCTTGATTTTTTACGGGTTTGCAACACTTTTTCTTCCTTATAATCATCACTTTTTCTTGATTTGACACCATTTTGACACCAATTTTTTTATTTTTGGTGTCAACTAATTGCTACGCTTTCCAGCCTTGTGATTTCACTCTCAATTCTGGACATCTCACTTACATGGTTATATACGTCCATTGTTACATCTATGTGGGCGTGTCCCATAATATATTGAAGAACTTTTACGTCTATCCTCTTTTCTGCCATTCTGGTACAAGCCGTATGTCGCATAATGTGAGCGGATACCGTTGGTAACAATTCAGCATTTCTATGTTCAGTCTTTGCAATTTGAACTTCTTTTTTTATATGCGTCTACAATATTGTATAAGATATTGTTTATTGCACTAGGCATGAGCGGTCTGCCGGACTTTGCCATGAAAATAAATCCTTTATAACCGTCTATCTCAACATCTTTTCCTTTTTGAAGCATAAAGTTTAATTTCTTTTTGTTCTTCAAATGCTCTTTGTACATCTGATGTCATAGGGATAGTTCGGATTCCAGAATCCGTCTTTGGCGTGGAAATATGGAATTTATAGCCATCTCCTAAATCTTTATAAATCAACTGATGGTCAATACTTACCGCTTTTGTTCTGACATCTACATCTTCCCAAGTCAATCCAATCAGTTCTCCGCACCTTACACCAGTTCCTAACATGATTCTGAGCATTGGATAGTAGGTGTTGTATACTTGATTATTTTTCACAAATTCCAGCATTTTTTCCTGTTGTAAAACTGTTAAGGCAATACGTTCTTCTGCCTGTCTACCATAATCACTGATAGAAAACTTTGCCGGATTCTTGCGGATAATATCATCATCAACAGCCATTTCCAGTGCCGGATAAATCATATTGTTAATAAATTTTATTGTAGAATATGCGTATCCTGCTTTAGAAAGTTTTGAGTAAAACGATTTGATGTGTGATGGTAAAATCTGAACAACCTTGATGTTTCCAATTTCGTCTTTGACACGATTCTCCCATGTTTTCAGATAATTTGCTCTAGTGGATTCTTTCAGCTCCCTAGTGGACATATATCTTTCAAACAATTTATTAAGAGTAAGTTTTTTGATTGCTCCATCATTTAAAATGTTATCTTCCAAGTCTTTTGCAATCTGCTTTTCCTTTTCCCTTAATTCCGGTAAATTCTTTGCATATACTGTCAGACGTTTTACCATGTTCAACATATCTGTTGACGAGTATTTCTACCCATCAAAAAAAGCTGAGAAAAGTACAGTTCGCCGTCAGATAGATTCGTCACTTGATTTATTGACTGATAACGAATTAAAAATTATTCAAGCTACGATTGATGGTGTCTTGAACAGTAGAGAGAATAAGCAGTAATTTATTATTCTCTCTGTTTTTCTGTTTAGATTTCTCACTGCTTATTTGTTGATCAGCTTCGCAGTAGCAAATAAATCTTCATTTATAAATAACAAGTTACTGTGCCTTTTCAAATTTTATTCACAATTTCTTAACCGTTCCACAATAGAGTGATTTCCTACGAGTTTTTTATAGGATAAAAGTGGTGCTAGCGTACATATCAGCACAACTAAAATAATCGAACTGATTAACGGAATTACTGGCACTTTAAACGGAATCCTCATATAATTCATGGATTGGAAGCAAACATAAGTGATAGCAGAACCAATCGTTAAAGTTACAAATATAGAGAAAATAGCATATAAAATACCCTCTCGAATCAAAAAGTTGATTTATCTGTTTTCTGGACATTCCAATGCTTTCCATAACAGAAAAAAATCAATCTACGATTTTGTATACCACTTGCGATTGTATTTGCATAATTTAAAACTCCAACAAATAAAAAGCAATAAAGCGATTATTGTACCTATCTCCATCATATTTCCCTGTGCTTCTTGAATTGTTTTCATATTCTCATATTGAGATTCAACATATAAGTCATTACTATATGGACTATTATTTATCAGTGAGGTAATCTTTTTTTTTCTAAAAACTTCATCATATTTCTGATTATAGTAAATATACACGTCTAATATTGTCGGCTTAGAAGTCAAACTTTTAAATAATTTTGACTTACAATCAACGAAGCTCCAATATCTCTTCCGCTGTACTGTGTTTCATAGGACACAGCTTCAACAGTAATTTCATATTGCTTTCCATCAAAACTGAAAGGGACTTTTTGATTCAAATATTCTTTTGGTATTTCAGAGCCTTCATACTGTACAATACAACTTTTCCCATTGAGAAAATCTTGTTTATCAACAGGACTACTCAACGATTGATTTACATAATCAAATTGGTCTTCATCAATGCCTATTAACATGCCATAATAATTTGACGGATTTGTTTTATAATTGGTTATCACGTCTTTTGAAGATACATATGGTGTCCTTTCTATATAATTAGTTATCCACATATCAGAAAACCCCTTTGACACATATGGGAAACTAATTGGTACTCCCTCTACAAGATGAATATCTTTCATACCGTCCATTTTTTTCTATTTTTTCAACAAAAGAATCCTCTATGGCTGGCTTTAGAGAATTGATATTCTCTGTAGTTTGTGTCTGGTTTTGAACAACAAAATCAGCATTCCAATAATTAGGAAATACTGTTCTTTCTCCCTGACTACTTATAATCGTTGTAAGACAATAAAATACAGATAAACTTATTGCCAGCGATAGCAACACAACAACTGTTTTCTTTTTTGTCTTTTTAAACTGTTCAAATGCCATTCTCCAAAAAAGAAAGCTCCCTTTTTCTTTTTTATACCCTTTTCCATTAGAGACACACTCTATATATTTTGTAGCTTCTACGGGGGTAACTTTTGTTGCAATTTGAATAGGCTTTCTCATTCCAAGCAGAATAGAGAAAACTGTCACAGCGACACTCACAATTAAAATGAATGGATTGAATTGCAACGCCATATTTCCAGTGGAAATTCCCAATACGCTAAGAATATACGGAACCAGTTTTATGCATAAAAGAATACCTAACAGGTTTCCAATAAATATTCCTGCTATTGCAATAAATAGCATTTGTTTTGTTATGAAACGAACAAGCTGTTTCTTTGTCATACCCAGAGATTGAAGCAATCCATAATATCGTATCTTCCCCGAAATGGACAAATACAAAATATTATAAATTAAAAGATATGCACTTAGGCATATAACAAGAGCCAGACCGCATATGCCCAATAGCAGTTTAAAAGAATTTTCGATGTAGTCTGTTGGAGCAAAAATTTGTCTGTCTGAAAAATTCAATGATTTTTCTAAGGACTGTATTGTAGTTGGTAAAACGTAATTACGGTTCAATTTTATGCAAAGGATTCCATCATTTTTTAAATCATACCCTGTCTCATCATAAAGTTTTTTGACACAAATCCGGCAGATTTGTCTCCGTATCCATCCCATATGCCACTAATCACAAATTTGTCTGTATGAACACCGGTATTATTCTCGTAAGTTAAAACAATACTATCTCCGACAGATAGATTTTCATTTCCACATGCTTTTAGAATATCTTTTGTAACCATCAATTCATTCTTATTTTGTGGATAGTGTCCATCTAATTTTGTTCTTGCAGGAGACATCAGATTATTCCAGAATGTTTCATCACACCATAACAAACCGATTTCAACTGTATTATCAAACTCTGAACTTTTAATAAATCCAGCATAGGATTCCATCCCTACATTTTGTATGTTTTTGTTGCTCTGTAAACTTTTAACCTGTTTTGATGTAAAACCATTCATAGTCGTAATATCATATTCAGCTCCATTTAATCGTGTATTTTGTAATCTGCTTGAATCCAGATAAGTCAAGCCGATTGTAAATACACAAAAAAAGCATAAACGCAGATAAAACTATTGTGAAAAACAATATTCCATATTGCTTTTTATTGGATTTTACACTGTTTTTTTTGCCAGTTTGTTTATAATCATCTTATTATTATTCGCTAACATGGAAACCACTTCCTTTAGATATTTTCCCGTCCTCAATCTGAACAATTCTGTCTGCCATTTGTGCAATATCTGTATCATGCGTAATCACAATCAATGTTTGCTGATATTGTCTGCTTAACATTTTCAACAATCCGATCACATCATGGCTGGTAGCAGTATCGAGATTACCTGTTGGTTCATCTGCAAGAATAATTGCAGGTTTCGTTGCTAAAGCTCGAATAATCGCTACACGCTGTTGTTCGCCACCAGATAGCATTGAGGGGAGCATTTCCTGTTTATTTGAGATATTTAATATATTGAGCAGTTCTTGAATGAACTCTTTATCAATTTGTGCACCATCTAACTCAAGAGGGAAAATAATATTATCATATACATTTAAGTCTGGTATTAAATTATATTGTTGAAAAATAAATCCTACTTTTCTTCTTCTGAAAAGAGCAAGCTGTTCAGAATTTAACGTTTCAAGATTTACTCCATCAACGATAACAGTTCCACTGCTAGACGTATCCAATCCACCAATCATGTGCAGAAGTGTACTTTTACCACTTCCAGATTTTCCAATGATAGAAACAAATTCTCGTTCAGCAACTTTAAAATCTACACCATCTAATGCTTTTACGGTCTGATTTCCTGTTTTATAGTATTTTTTAAATCCTGTGTTTTGACAATCACATTTTTCATAGTCAAGTCCTCCTTATGATTACATGATAAAATAGAAAAATCACAAACCAGTCACAAAAAGAAAAAAATCACAAAACTGTGATTTTTCCTAATCCCGATTTGGAAGATATATCATAAAGGTACTTCCTTTTCCAATTTTTGAATAAACTTCGATATATCCATTTTGTAGCATAATGATTTCCCTTGCTAAATATAGTCCAATACCAATTCCATCATTATCATGTACCTCTTGCTCACGATAGAAGCGAGTAAAAATAGTTGCTTGCCGTTCTGGAATAATACCTTTTCCAGTGTCCTCAATACTGATTTTCGTAAAAAGCTCCTGTTTGCACACAACGATATGGATATTTCCACCATCATTCGTATACTTCACGGCATTATCTAAAATATTGAAAATTGCTTCTGCTGTCCATTTTTTATCATGGTTTAACTCTAATCGTTCGTCATATTGCACATCAATTGTAATATTTTTTCTTCTTCTCTGCCTTTATTATCACATTACTAATTGCCATAGCAAGAGTGTTAGCAAGAGGAGTTTTTTGTTTTTGAATTTTTATTGTCCCTGTTTCAAGTCTGGACATTTTTACCATACTTTGCAATAGAAAATCTAATTTATCAACCTGACCGTTCATCTTTTTTTAAATATTCTTGATTCCTGTCAAAATCCGTTTCATCTGTCATCATTTCTAAATAAAGTTTTATATTTGCAATGGGAGTTTTTCGTCTGGTGAGAAATATCAGACACCAATTCTTTCAGTTTATTCTTTTCTTCTGAAATTTCTAAATTTTTGTGAGTATACAGATGTGATAAGCGAACCAGTCTATTATAGATTTTCCCCCATAAATCATCTTGTTTGTAGGAACTTGTTTTTAATTCTTCATTTTTCAACATCTTGTTTATAGCAATATCTAATTTTTCTGTATATTCATAAACATCATGCTTTAAATGAATATATTTCCAAAGTATAAAAGTGGCGATAAACACTAACGCAAAAAATATTATAAAAATCATTACTTCCATATATAACCCATTCCATATACATTTGAAATATAAGAGTGTTCCTCGGTTTCAATCTTTTTACGTAATCTGTTGATATTTACTGCAAGAGTATGCTTGTCTGTAATTTGTACTCCCTCGTCCCATAAAGAATCTAATAGAATGGAATAGGTAAGTAGTTTCCCTTTATTCTCAATCAGTTTTTTTAAAATACGATATTCTGTAGAGATAGTAAACATTCATTTTCTTTTTGCCGAACTGTACCAAGCTCAAAATTCACTTTTAGAAATCCGTCATCATAAATATTTGCTCCTTGTGACTTTCTGGTTAAAATAACATACACTTTTTTCAATAAAATCTTCATAGAAAATGGTTTGGTTACATAATCGTCTGCGCCTAATTCATATCCATTTAAAATATCTTCTTCTAAGTCTCTTGCAGAAACAAATAAAACTGGGACTTGTTTTTTGGCTTTCAACCATTTACAAAATTGAAAGCCGTCCCCATCTGGTAAATTGACATCAAGTATCGTCAAATGAAAAGATTCATTTTCTGTGAATTTTTCAGCTTCTTTACAAGAATGGGCTGAAAAGATATGATACCCCTCTTTTTTTAATGCATAAGTGATTGTTTGATTTAATTCCACATTATCTTCCAAAACAAGAATAGTATACACAAATAAATCCCTCCGTAAGAAATATTTTAGCTTTTTTAATTATATCAAAGAACTTACTAGAAATACATATTTTTTAGAGGGAGCATTTTGTCATTGATAGCTCCCTCTTTTGATTATACTTGATAATAGAAAATGCCGTCCGTTCAGCGTCATAGTAGGTCAGCAGGTCACGGACAGCATAATAAGCACGTTCATTTTTCAACCGTATTTCAAATCTGTTTTTATGGATGCTTCCTCAATGGGAATCCCCAGTTTGATGTACTGCTCATAGCTTTTTTCATAGACACAGAAGTACACCTCACTTTTTAATGAACCGATATAAAGTGTGTAGCCCATACCAGCCTTGTCCTGTTCCTCATGCTTGACCAGTTCGCCGGAAGCATTGAATGTAGATTTGATAGAACCATCATTCATAACGTGTTCAATGTAGCCGACACGTTCTGCTGATTCTGTCCAGTATTGATTGCCGGAAGCATGAACCGCCGTCACTGGTAATGCCGTGAGAATGGTTGCAAAAGCAAGCGTTCCTGTCAGCAATCGCTTTACTAGCTTATTCATATTTCTCCTTCTCCTTTCGATTTTGGGTATGAAAAAAGCCGTCCATTTCTGAACGACTGGAAATAGAAAAGGAACGCCAAAAGTGTACGTTCCATAGTCTATAAAATATTTAATTTTTCTCTCTGGTGTGCTATCTGACGCCAATTTTGACCCCAAATTTCTGAAAAATGACGATTTTTGATGAACAGCTACAAATTTTCAAAATCCGTGAAGCCCTTGCAAATAGGGCGTTACGGGACTATATGAAACTAGACAAAACCAACGTCACAATAACAAGTATCGAGTGCTAATTCTTTTGTGAAGATTTTGTGAAGTCTTAATTTTAGTCCTGTTTTCCTATTGCGCATATGTTTCTTCCATGCTATATTTTCTTTACACATTTCGAATTTGCAGCTAAATTTATATACCGGCTGCATTTCACCGGATATTTCATCCGTTTTTTCCATGTGTACGAAACAATTAAATATTGGAGAGGAACTTCGTGCAGAGCAAAATTCAGTTATTATTTTATTATTGTTTTTATTTTCAGATATTGAAAGCTGGGGGGCTTCCATGTTACAATCTTGATAGAAGAACAGCCGCTATATCACACGTTTTCCTCTCCGCCACTACAAAGGAGAAGAAAATGTACAGGAGCAAAAAGTTCGAAGACCTTACCATTAGTGATGATTTTATGTTTGGGATTGTTATGCGCGATCCCAAATATTGTAAACCGTTTCTGGAAACTATACTGAATATTAAGATTTCACGCATTGAGTATCCCGAGGATCAGAAAACGATTAATCTGTCTCTGGATGCGAAGAGCATCCGGCTGGATGTGTATGTTGAGGACGATTTTGATACGGTTTACAACATTGAAATGCAGAACGGACACCATAAAAATCTTCCGAAGCGCACCCGCTATTATCAGGGGATGATTGATTTAAACCTGCTCGACAAGGGCATGGATTACACGCAGTTGAAACAAAGTTTTGTGATCTTTGTCTGACCTTTGATCCGTTCCATATCGGCAGGCATGTGTATACTTTTTGAAAACCGCTGCGTGGAAGATCCGAATCTGCCTCTTAACGATGGCACACAGAAAATCATTTTAAATACGAAAGGAATTTTTGATGATGTTCGGCCGGAACTGAAACGGCTGCTTAACTTTATTGATGGCAGACAGCCGGAAGATTCTTTTACACAAGATCTCTCCAAGGCTGTGGAATCTGCCAAGCGCAATGAGAAATGGAGGCATGACTACATGACGCTGCAAATGGCTTATGACGAGAAATACCGCGAGGGGCTGGAAACTGGCATTCAGCAGGGCATTGAACGGGCATTGAACAAGGCATTGAACAAGGCATTACAACATCTTCCCGTCGTATGCTTTCCTCCGGTAAATATTCGGATTCTGAAATTTCTGAAATTACCGGACTTTCCGTGGAACAAATTCAGGCTTTAAAGAATTCCGCAAAATAAACTCTTATTATTTTTAATTCAATACTTTATAATTCAAGAATAATCTTGAGGTTATTGTCCTGTACGCTTGCTCCTACATTACCATCAAGAGCCAGAACGAGAGCCTTAACTACCGCAAGCCCTACCCCCGTACTTCCATCGTGTCGTGAGGTATCCCCTGTATAAAAGCGGTCAAACAGCCGGTTGCCATCAATTTGCAAGCTGTCACTCACTGGATTTTCCATCATAAACCGGATACCGCCATCCGATTTCTGCATAAGTGTTATTTTTTATGTTCCCTGCCGAATACTTCATTGCATTTGTCAGCAGGTTTTGCAAAATCCGCTCTACCATATTCCGGTCTGAATATATGTAGATGGAATAATCTGGCAGTTTTATTTCCGGTATAATATTCTTTTTTTTTTCTAATGCCGGTGCATGTTCCGTTATCAGATCTATGAGCATGTTGGAAAAATTAAACGTTTCTTTACTGGGAACGGTCTGCTGTTCCTCTAAAACGGAAAGGTCATAAAATGCTTCCACCAGTTCCTTCATTTTTTTCTGCTTTATGCAGGACAACTGCGATGCGTTTGGCCTGCGCCGGCTCTAAATCTTCTTTTTGTAACAATTGTAAATGACCAAGAATAACCGTTAGCGGCGTACGCAGATCATGTGATATATTTGCAACAGATTCTTTTAAATGTTCTTCATGACGTAAGGTTTTCGCTACGGCCTGTCTCTGCCCGATATTATAAAGATTCAGTATAGCTGCCAGGTGTTCTAAATCTTTATCCATCAGGGAAATGTCTATCATCTGTCCGGAATTTCCACGATTCCATTCCTTCACCTGACCGGAAAGATTACGAATTTGTTTTTTCAGCTGTATATGTCGGAATAATAATATCAGGAATCCCACTGCCAGAAGCAATAAAAACCATTTTATTTCAGACATCTTTCCTCCATCTATTTCAAGTCACATTTACGAAATTTTATCCACGAAAGCAATATCAGTATGCCCGACCATATCACCCCTGCCAGAATAGCACCGGCTGAAAAAAATGTGTTCCTGCTGACAACGACCCGGATCTGATAAACCGGTAAAAACGCTACCGGCAATTGCAGCATCATTCCATATCCGAGATAAAGACTAAGTGTAAAAATAATAATTGCCGTAACAGAAGTTGCTCTCACAACATCTTGCAAATAACAGCAAATTAAGATTGCAATCAGAAAGATCCCGCTATTTAACAGAAGCGAATAAACGATTGCTTTTGTTACATTATAAAAAAATACCCCACCATCTTCCATACCAAACCTTCCAAATGTTCTGATACATCCTGCAACCGGATACACAAGCGCCATGATATGAAAAGCGATCAGATAGGATATGATTTTACCCGTAAAAATTTTGCTTCTGGAATATCCGGCACTGACTTCGAGCGTTATGGTTCTCCCGGAAAATTCCTGTCCGAAACTCAAAGCAAGAAGCCCCGAAATAATGATAAGGAGAAACGTAGAATCATACACCATTCCGTTAAAAAATATCTGCAAGGGAAGATGCCTTTCCTCCTGCCGGTCCCATAACTTCCGGCACATAGGTATCGGCGGTAAAAAAAAGCCCAGAACAAATATTCCAATCATCCCACACCAGTAAACGAAATTATGCAAAAACTGGTATTTCTCCATCTTTAATAATTTTTCCATCCTAAACACCTCCCACTATTTCAAATCTGCATGTAAAAAAATGCGACCGGCACTGTAATACAAAATAAACATCCACAGAAAATCCAGGCTTAACGGAACCGTTGTCCTGTCAAACTTTTGTAATGCAATTAATCGAAGCTGTCCCATGGGCAATATTCTTATCAGGCTTTCTGCATGTTGCCCATTCATCAAAAAAATCATAAGAAAAAAACAGAACCATGGAAACTGCCAGTGTTTTTTCCCATATCGCGGAAAACAAAAGCAAGAACGACCGGTAATGCACACATGGTGATTACAACAAAAACAGTATTTGAAAAGCCACAGTAAAAGTACCTGAAATTTCCGGAAATCTTTCTTTCATACCAAACCGGCCAATGATTTAATGTATCCGTAACGGAACTGTCAGAATGAGGATGCAGCCAATCTGGGATACCATGACTTTTGCCCAGAATACATAACCTCTCTTATGTCCTGCAGTCAGATATGCATTTAAGGTTCTTCCTCCCAAATCATTTCCAATAAACAATGCTATAAAAACAATAATCAGGAAATAAAGAAGTGGCGTATTATATAAAGATGCCATAACCAGATTTGAAGTTTTTCCTTTGCTGTCCAGCAACAATATACTGCTTAAAAAGAAACGTAAAGATCCCGATTCCCCAAAAGTACCAGCTATGCCATAATTTATACCATTCCGTTCTCAGGAGATTTGCCATCTTTTGCCCCCTCCTATTTTACTCAGGAAATAATCTTCCAATGTATCACCCGATACAAAAAGCCCGGTAACCAGCACATGCGCTTCTGATAAAACAGATGCAACCATTTCCAGATCATCCAGATAATCGTACAAACGAATCGTACCATCGGGCATCAGCTTAAAATGATCTGTATGAAGATTTTCTTCCAGAACCATCACTGCTTTCTGTACATCGGTTGTCTGAATCGCAATATGACGTTTGCACCGTTCATTTAATTCATGATCAGAAATTTCTTCTATAATATTTCCATGATCAAGCAGAATAAACTCTGTTGCCGTTTGATACAATTCTTCCAAAATATGACTGGAGACCAGAATTGTCATTCCGTATTCCCTGTTTAACGTTTTTAATAAATTCCTGATTTCCACAATTCCGGCAGGGGTCCAGTCCGTTAACAGGTTCATCTAAAATTAAAAATTCCGGGGTATTCAAAAGAGCCATTGCAATTCCAAGGCGCTGCCGCATCCCTAAGGAAAAATTTCGAACCCTCTTTTTTCCCGTATCGTTTAACCCAACCATATCCAATGTTCTTTTTATCACGGTTTTATCCGGTATGCCACGCTGAATACGCTGTATTTCATATTCTGATATGCGGTCATTGCAGGAAATAATGCCGGTGTTTCGATCATACTTCCAATCCGTTTACGCTGTTTCTGTAATTCCACAGTTTCTGATTTTCCCCATAAGGAAAGCGTGCCGCTTGTCGGAAATGCAAGTCCCGTGACCAGTCTTAAAAAAGTAGTCTTGCCAGCCCCATTCTGACCGATAAAACCATAAATTTTACCCTTTTTTATCTGCAAATTTATGTGGTCCAATGCCAGTGTCTGCTTATACTCTTTCGTTAAAGACCGGGCTTCTAAAATAACTGAATTCATCTTCCGAACCTCCTTTACCAAAAACAGTATAACGAACATTCTTAAAGAATTCCTTAAGCAGAGATAAGAAGACATTAAAAAACATAAAGCCAGGGAACTTTTATTCCTTAGCCTTATGCAGACGATAACCAATGCCCCAGACCGTATCTATAAATTCTTTATCCGGACAAACCGCTTTTAATTTGTTACGCAGATTACTGATGAACATTAAGCGTATTGTCTTCCAAAAATATTCTGTATTCCACACACTCTGAAAAAAGATTTGACTTTGAGAATACTTTGTCCGGATATTTCATCAGCAATTCCAGAATGGCAAATTCTTTTGCGGTTAAAGCCAATTCCGCTTCCTTCAAAAATGCCGTATTCTTTTCCAGATCCAGACATAAATCCCCGTATTGTAAACAGGCAGCCGAACGATTTTCAAACTGTACTCTGCGCAGATTGCTTTCGATTCTGGCAAGCACTTCTTCCATATCAAAAGGTTTTGTAATGTAATCATCTGCCCCAAGACGAAGCAGATCAATTTTATTCTGTGTCGTTTCTTTCGCTGAAATAATAAGAACCGGTATCGTAAATTGTCTGCGTATATCTGCCAGAATAATATCGCCGCTTCGATAGGGTAGCATAATATCAAGTATGATCAGATCAATTTTTTCTTTGTGTAAGAAATCCAGAACATGGAGTCCATCATATTGACTGTACACAACATATCCGTTTTCTTTCAGGAAATCTGTTAACAGCGTATTGATTTCCACATCATCTTCAATTATTAATATTTTATCCACTTGTGTACCTCTTTTTTTTTACAGGCAATAACCTTCTTCCCTGAGTTTCTTTCCCTCTTCGATATAAGAAAGTGCACTCTCTTTTAACCCTGCAATTTCTTCTTCCGTCAATGCCCGCGTGACCTTCGCCGGTCTGCCCATAACCATGCTTCCATCCGGGATATTCTGATGTTCGAGCACAAGGCTTCCTGCTGCGATGAGACAGTTTTTTCCGATCACACTGCCGTTCATCACCGTTGCGCCCATGCCGATTAATGTGTTGTCCCCGATCGTGCAGCCATGAAGAATTGCATTATGCCCCACCGTCACATAATCGCCCACCATGGTCGGGTCGACTTTGGAAGTGTGGGTGGACCGTGCAGTTATCCTGAATGTTTGTTCCTTTTCCGATGACAATTTTATTGTCATCCCCACGCAGCACTGCATAAAAAAGAATGGTACTGTCCGCACCGATGGATACATCCCCCATCACTACCGATTCCTTTACGATATTGGCGGATGCCGCTATATTTCCCGTTGTTTTTATCATGACCGATTTCCTCATTTCTTCATTTCATACTGTTTTTAGTATAACATCTCCGTTTTTGCTTCTCAACATACTCTTTTGGGAAAAGAAAAAAAGCGAGGACATCAGCAGATGCTCTCGCTCGACTCCACTTTACGATTTATTCGTAAATGTGTTTCTTTTTATCTTTTGCTTTCGCCTGTTTTTTCTTTAACGGGTGTTTTGGATTCTTATCTGACATAGTAATCGCCTCTTTTCCTCATATTCATATGTCAAATTTGTTTCCTTTGTTATGCCTACGTTATAGCACTGTATTCTGGCAATGTCAACCCTGTCTGTTAATTATTTTGTGTTTTTTCTGTGAATATGATAAATTTACTCATTTTAGCGCAAGTTGTCAGGCATTTTGTGTTTGTGTTTTTTCTGTGAACTTACAAAATCCTCCCAAAAAGTCATTGACATTTTAAATTTTCATCTCTATAATGGTAAAAGTTCGGTTGCTAACTATTTAAAATCATTTTAAGAAAGGAGTGATTTCTTGCAGGATTTCGATGAAGAACAACTCAAAGAAATTCATATGGTAACCTGATCCAGGTACTGTCCCATCAGATGAAACGGAAAAGCTGTGTGAACTCCATGATCAACGACGATGGTCTGACCACCATGCAGAAACATGTGTTGAAATTTCTTCTTCTGGAAACCCTTCACAAGGTTGTCTACCAGAAAGACATCGAAGAAGAATTTCAGATCCGCAAATCCACGGCGACCGGAATGCTGCAGCTTCTCGAAAAAAATGGTTTTATTGTGCGGGAAAGCGAAAAAAAAAAGATGCCCGTCTGAAACGCATCATTCCTACAAAGAAAGCGGAAGCACTCCGTCCGAGCATCCTTGCACACATAAGGCAGTCGGAAACACAGCTTACGACAGATATTTCCGAAGCTGATGTTCTGACCTGTAAAAAAGTGCTCTGCCAGATGCTCTATAACGTATCAGAACATAAGGAGGTATGTAAAAAAAAAAAATGAATAAGAAACTTTTACAATCCGTCCGGGAATACAAAAAGCAATCCATCATTGCCCCTCTTCTGGTTACATTAGAGGTACTGATGGAAGTATTGATTCCTCTGGAAATGGCAAAAATTATTGATATTGGCATTGCAGAAGGAAATCTCGGATATATTATCCAAAGAGGACTTATCCTTGTAATTATGGCAATGATGTCCCTGTTTTTCGGTGTACAGGCCGGAAACTTTGCAGCAATTGCCGGAGCCGGATATGCCAAAAATCTGCGGCACGATATTTTTTATAAGGTGCAGGATTTTTCCTTTAAAAATATCGACCATTTTTCCACGTCCGGACTCGTTACCCGTATGACCACCGATATTACAAATATCCAGATGGCTTATATGATGAGTATCCGTCTGCTTGCAAGAGCTCCGATTATGATCGTTTTATCCTGGATCATGACGCTGACGCTCAGCAAAAAAATTTGCACTCTTATTCTTAATCGTCATCCCGGTGCTCGGTGGAACGCTGTTATTTATTGCAAAGAAAGCCCATCCACATTTCATCAAGGTGTTTGACGAATACGATGATTTGAACAACTCTGTACAGGAAAATGTAAACGCATCCCGTGTGGTAAAAAGCATTCGTCCGTGAGGATTACGAAATTGACAAATTCCACGGTGTTTCCAAATATGTTTACCAGTTATTCACAACAGCAGAAAAAATTGTTGCCTGGAACTCTCCGGTTATGCAGTTTGTAATGTATGCCGTTATCATGATCCTTGTCTACATTGGTGGAAAAGGCATTGTAACCAAAACGATGGAAACCGGTGCCTTAACCTCCATTATTGTATATGCTTTACAGATCATCGGCTCCCTGATGATGGTAACTTTCGTTTTCGTCATGATTATGATTGCTGGCGCATCAACAGACCGTATCACCGAGGTACTCGATGAAATTCCGGAAATGATTGATCCCGCAGACGCAGTAACTTCCGTTGCCGATGGTGATATTGTCTTTGACCATGTCAGCTTCAGTTATGCCGGTGAGGGAGGAAATCTTTCCTTAAAAGATGTAAATTTGCATATCAAATCCGGTCAGACGGTGGGTATCATCGGTGGAACCGGAAGTGCCAAATCCACTCTCGTACAGCTGATTCCACGTCTGTATGATGTCACGAAGGGAAGTGTAATGGTCAGCGGTGTCGATGTACGCAAATACAATCTGGAAGCTCTGCGTGATCAGGTTTCCATGGTGTTGCAGAAAAACGTCCTGTTCTCCGGAACAATTTACGACAATATCCGCTGGGGCAACGAAAACGCCTCTGACGAAGAAGTGCAAAATGTATGTAAACTGGCACAGGCCGATGGTTTTGTCCGGGAATTTCCGGATGGCTACAACACACAGATTGTCCAGGGTGGAAACAATGTTTCCGGTGGACAGAAACAGCGTCTATGTATTGCACGTGCATTGCTTAAGAAACCTAAAATCCTGATTCTGGATGATTCCACCAGTGCAGTAGATACCAAAACAGATGCATTGATCCGTAAAGCTTTCCGGGAGGAGATCCCGAACACGACAAAGATCATCATTGCACAGCGAGTTTCTTCTATTGAAGATGCAGATCAGATCATTGTTCTGGAAAACGGTGCTATTTCCGGCATCGGTACATCCGAAGAACTGTTAAAAACCAATGCAATTTACCGTGAAGTATATGTATCACAGGTCAAAGGAGGTGAAGATCATGAATAACAAAAAGCCAAAGCTTTCCAAATACAATATTGCTACCGCAAAACGTCTGTTGAAATATGTAACAGAAACCTATAAAGCCCGCTTTATTCTTGTATTTGTATGTATCTTCTTAAGTGCAGTCGCATCCATTTCGGTATCTCTGTCCTTAAAATACATGCTTGATGATTTCATCCTTCCCCTGATTGGACAAAAAAGTCCGGACTATACCGAATTTTACCGTGCACTTGCTGTACTTGGCTGTATTTTCATTGTCGGTGTTATTGCAACATTTATCTATACCCGTATGATGGTATATATCGGCCAGGGTGTGTTAAAGCGTGTGCGTGATGATATGTTCGAGCATATGCAGACTCTTCCCATCCGGTATTTCGACCAGAATACGAATGGCTCTATCATGAGTCTTTACACAAATGATACCGATACCCTGCGCCAGATGATCAGTCAGGCAATCCCACAGGCACTGATGTCGTTTTTCACCATCATTGTTACATTTATTTCCATGCTGGTCTTAAGTCCCCTGCTGACACTGCTTGCCATTGTTGTCATCGTCGGATTCTGGTATTTGTCACAAAAAAAAATTGGTGGAAACAGTGGAAAATACTTTGTGCGCCAGCAGGTTTCCCTTGCCGACGTGACCGGATTTGTGGAAGAACATATGAATGGCCAGCGTGTGGTAAAAGTGTTCAACCATGAGCAGAAATCCAAAGAGGAATTCGACCAGCTCAACGAAGCACTGTTTGACAGTGCTTGCTCACAGGCAAACAAATACGCAAACATGATGGGACCGAGGTGATCGGAAACATCGGAAACTTACAGTTCGTGCTGACTGCTGTTCTCGGTGGTGTTCTCTCGGTTGCCGGTGTGGGCGGCATTACGCTCGGCGTCATGGCCTCCTACCTGCAGTTTACCAAGAGTTTTACCCAGCCATTTATGCAGGTGGCACAACAGTTCAACTCCATCGTTATGGCTCTGGCAGGAGCTGAGAGAATCTTTGCCCTGATCGACGAAAAACCGGAGACAGACGAAGGCTATGTAACACTTGTCAATGCAAAAAGAGATGCCGATGGCAACATCATCGAATGTAAAGAACGTACCGGCATGTGGGCATGGAAACATCCACATTCCGCAGATGGAAGTGTATCTTACACCCCTCTGACCGGCGATGTCCGTTTTGAAGATGTTACATTCGGCTACAATCCGGATAAGGTCATCTTAAAAGATATCAGTCTGTTCGCCAAACCGGGACAGAAACTGGCATTTGTTGGCTCTACCGGTGCCGGAAAGACAACAATTACCAACCTGATCAACCGTTTCTACGATATTCAGGAGGGAAAAATCCGCTATGACGGCATCAATATTACAAAGATTAAAAAAGACGATCTGCGTCGTTCCCTCGGTATTGTATTGCAGGATACCCACCTGTTTACTGGAACCATCCGTGACAACATCCGTTACGGAAATCTTGATGCAACCGATGAGCAGATCTATGAAGCTGCCAGACTTGCGCACGCAGACCAGTTCATCCGGATGCTGCCAAACGGTTATGATACCATGTTAAGCGGTGACGGCGAAGAACTTTCCCAGGGACAGCGCCAGCTGCTTTCCATTGCAAGAGCTGCCGTGGCTGATCCACCAGTTCTCATCCTCGATGAGGCAACTTCCAGCATCGATACCCGTACCGAGAGCATTGTGCAAAAAGGTATGGATAACCTGATGAAAGGGGCGCACGGTTTTTGTTATCGCCCACCGTCTGTCTACGATCCGAAACAGTGATGCAATTATTGTGCTTGACCATGGACAGATCATTGAACGCGGGGATCATGCGGATCTGATTAAGCAGAAGGGAACCTATTATCAGCTGTATACCGGAAAACTGGAACTTTCCTAAACTGGAAATACTCTCCTATTGCAGAAATATTACAGACTTGTTACAATGCATTTGTACTTAGCTAATACAAATACAAACAGGGAGGTACTTAACTATGTGTTTTAGATTTTTTTTTTCCAACTGCGATTTCTCAGCACTGATCCGTAAGTGTTTTGGATGCTAATAACCAGCAAAAAAAAGCTGCACACGAAATTTTCTTTTCGTGTGTCAGCTTCTTTTTGCGTTTCCTGTCTGTATTCACCTGACCGGTCCGTCTATGCACGGAAATCAAATTTATTTTTTGATATGTTGATTTAAAAACTCCATTACTTCTCGTTTCTTTGGAATCGCAGGAATTCCACCTCTCTTTTGCACACACAGACATGCTACTGCATTTCCCTGCCGTGCACAGGCACGCAAATCATTCCAGTCCATCTCATCAATTGCTTTGTTCAGGGATAAAAACTGGCTCAGGAATCCACCCCAGAATGAATCTCCGGCTCCTGTTGTATCAACCGCCTCTGTTGCAAATCCCCTGATCTGTTCTTTTCCATCCGTAGTTGCCACAAGTACGCCGTCACTGCCAAGTGTAATGGCAATCAGCTCTGGTCCCATGGAAAGCAACTCCTCCGCAGCTTCTTCATAGCTGTTTTTTTCCCGTCAGCAGGAGACTTTCTTCATCCGATACCTTCATCACATCCGCAAATGGAATCACTGCTTTCATTTCCTGTACTGCAGTCTGTTCATTTCTCCACAAGGATGCACGGTAATTTGGATCATAAGAAATTAATGCTCCGCGTCTTTTTGCGATATGAACGGCTTCTAAAGTTGCACTTTTGCCGGTTCATCCGTCAGGGAAAGCGATCCGAAATGAAAAATTTTACCTTTTTTTTTTCAAAAGCGTCGGATCCAGTTCTTCTTTCCGAAGTTGTGTATCCGCGCCCGGTTTTCTTGCAAATGAAAATTTCCGCTCACCGTTTTCATCAATTTCTACAAACGCAAGTGTAGTAAAATACTTATCATCTTCGATCAGATGGTCCACTGCAATCCCCTCATTTTGTAAGGTTCTTTTTAAAAATGCACCATGCATGTCTTTTCCGACTTTTCCAATAAACGATGTCCGGTATCCCATATGGCTTGCAACCGTCAACAAATTCGCCGGTGCACCACCGGGATTCTGCTCAAACAGCTTCATTCCATCTTTTCCGTATCCTGCCCGGTAAAATCAATCAGCAGTTCGCCTAACGCAACAATATCAACCTCTTTTTCCATTCTTCAGATCCTCCACAATTTCATTATAACGCTTTTTTATTCAGCCGATAAAAGAATAATACCACAGCAGTCACAATCCAGAGAACCCCCGGAATGGTTGTAAATGCATGTTTCATAATGGAAAGTACGGCTGCATTTTGTGTCTGGTTTGCCACATACCCGTATTTTCCGAGTAATCCGGCAAGAAGTGCTGTTCCAATTGCCATTCCAATCTTGTTTCCAAGCGAGATAAACGCATATTGAAATCCATCGTTGCGCAATCCGGTTTTCCACTCACCGTACTCCACACAATCCGGAATGATTGCATAAATTGCGGTATTGAATCCGGAAAAGAAAAACTGTGTAATTCCAGACAATGCATAAAAGATAACCGGAGCTTCTTTTACATTAAAGAAAAACATGGAAAGCATCGAAATTCCTGTCAAAAGTGCAAATACACTGGCAGTTCTTCCTTTATTGTTCAGTTTACGGAATACCGGCTGAAAGCAGGCTGCTCCAATAATGGAAGGAATAATGATGCACATCGAATAAGTGGTATAATACGAGGCATTTCCTTCTACATAAGTAAAATAATACAGGACATCCGCATTTCTTCCATATAAAGTAAAACCAAATAAAATCTGTCCTACCAGAGCCAGCAGATACGGACGATTCTGAAGCACCGCTTTTAGCTGGACTTTTATAGAAATTTTTTCTTTTTCCGGTGTGATCACAGCCTCTTTTTGTCTTTGCAAAGCAAAAGAAATGACATGCTGCAAAAAATGCATCCACAAATAACTGCCACCGTCAGATATCCGGTTTTTGCACTGCTGCTTCCAAATTTGTTAATCAAAGGAACGGTAATGATATTTAACACACCGATTGCAATCATTGCTGCAACGGAACGGGAAGTGTTGATTTTTGCACGCTCATCAATGTCCTGTGTCATTGCTCCACAGAGTGTTCCATATGGAATATTCACACAGGTATATCCCAAAACAAGGAGACAATATGTGATTACCATATATACAATTTTTTGCAGTCTGATTCCAGTCTGGTCTTGCCCAGAATGTCATTACAAGGAGCACCGCCGTAATCGGTGCCGCCACCAAAAGCCATGGACGGTATCTTCCCCATCTTGTCTTTGTCTTGTCGGTCAGTCCCCCGACAATCGGATCATTAATGGCATCCCAGAATCGGGAAAACAGCATCAGTGCAGACACTGCTGCCATACTGATTCCAAATACATCGGTATAAAAAATCATTAAAAAATTGCTGACAAACATCCAACTGAAATTACATCCCACATCACCAAAACCATATGCAATTTTGCTGATCAGCGGCACTTTTCCACTTCTGTTCTCGCTACCCATACGTTCCTCCTACTTCATCAGAGTTTCTGGCAAAACTCGATTCTCTCCCTCATTCGGTCCTTTAATCATGAAAAACTTTACACCATTATCCCAAAACGGAAGCTGCTCAATTCCATCCGTAATGACTTCATATCCATTTTCACAGATCTTTTTTATACATTTCTTCAATATCTCTCACATCCAGTGCGACATGCTGATATGCCCCGTCTGCCATTACCGCCTGTCCGTTCTCAAACGATTCGATACAGTAATTCTGAATCTGCAAAAACGCAACCTTTTCTTTTGCCTTTTCATTATAGGTTTCTAAAATCACTTCAAATCCAAGACTTTTATAAAATTCGATTGTCTTTTTTAAATCATTCGTCGGGAGCCCTATGTGGGCTACTCCGACAATTCCATATTCGTTTTTCATCTGTTTAATCCTGCTCCTGCACATTGATAATGACTTTCATTGTAGTCTCACGGTTATCGTCAATGTACTGGTATGCTTTCAGATAATCTTTAAATGCAAACGTTTTTGAAATTAATGGTTTCAAATGTACCTTTCCCTCATTGACAAGACGCATACCATCTACATACTCGTCATGCCGGTACATCATGGTACTTTTTAATATCGAGTTCGTGATCATTTGCGACTGCCAGATCCACCTCTGCCATTCCTGCAAATACTGCAACCAGTACGATCACGCTTCCTTTTCTTGCATATTTGATCGCCTGTCCCATTGTAATGTTATTTCCTGCACAATCATAGATAACATCTGCCTTATCCGGTCCAAAGGCCTCTACCATAGCCTCTCCAAAATCTTTGTGCAGCGTGTTGACACATACATCAATTCCACATTCTTTTGCTTTTTCCAAACGCAGATCACTGACATCAGTAATCATAACCTTTGCTGCTCCCATCCCTTTCGCAGCCTGTGCAACCAGATTTCCAATTGGACTGCTGCGCCGATTACTGTGATATTCATTCCTTTTACATCGCCCATCTGCTTCACAGCATGTACAGCTACAGCAAGAGGCTCGATCATTGCACCTTCTTCATAAGACATTTCTTCCGGAATCGGTGTTACCTTGGATGCATCTACTGCAAAATACTCCGAAGCAGTTCCTGTTGTCTGGAATCCCATAACTTTCAATTCTTCGCAAAGATTATATTTTCCGTGACGACATGGATAGCAGTGTCCGCAATAAACCTGTGGTTCAATCGTAACTTTCTGTCCGATCTGAAACCCAGAAACATTTTTCCCCTATTTCTGCGATTTCTCCGGAAACCTCATGTCCCTGTGTCACCGGATATTTCGTAAACGGATGCTTTCCATGATATACATGGATATCAGAACCACAGATACCTATATTTCTGATTTTTACCAGTACCTGATCATCCTTGACTTCTGGAACCGGAACCTCTCTAAATGTAATTTCTCCTGGATTTGTCATTACCTGCTGTAACATAATTGTTTCCTCCTTTATATTTGTTCTTCTTTTGTTTTATCTTTTATAAAATGTTTTATTAAAGTAATTACATTATTGTCCCATTCCTCTGTTTTGTCAATAGTTTTTGAGAGTTTTTACCAGTTGCACAATTTTTTATTTTACTTTTTGTACAATTTTTCTAAATTTTTTAAACAAAAAAGTTCCCTCTTTACCGCATGTACACGCCAGTAAAGAAGGAACTTTTTAATTTCATCATTACGAACAGCATTCTTTTACATATTCATACAAAAAATGTTTTGCCGCACCAACCGCCGATGCTTCTTTTTTTCATAAGAACAATTTTTCAGATAAGAAATATCCCTGTCAAATCCATTGTAAGACAATACCCTCTGTCCCAATGGAATCATATACTCTGCCAGTACACCTCCGACATCTCCCCCAAGTATAATATCCATATCGTATGCCATCCGAAGATTGGATATCAGGATAGCAAGATGATCCAGATATCTTTCCCATTTTTGTTCAGCTTCCTTATTTCCCTGTTTCAATTGTTCCATAAATACTTCCAGAGAATTTTTTCTCGTCCCCAGTCAGCACACTTGCCGCACAATAAGCATCTGCACACCCCTGCTTTCCACAATAACATCTGTCCCCTCCGGGAATCAGGATCATATGTCCAAACTCTCCTGCCTTCTGGTTCTGTCCACGAAACAGTTTTCCATCAATGCAAAATGCCCTCCAAGAGTATGATTTAAGGAGAGGTATATCGCATTGTTATATTTTTGTGTATCTTCCGCAAGCATAGCGGAATTAGCATCATTCTCAAAATAAACCGGAAATCCCAATGCCTGTTCCAAAAAACGCAGACTGTAATTTTCTACCTGAAGAGCATGCGATTTTAGAACTGTCTTCTCATTCTGATCGATAATTCCGGGAATTGCAATTCCAATCCCTAAAATATCTTTCTCCGTTTTGCATTCTTTCAGAAACTGTTGTACCTGCCCGGCAATTTTTACACTATAATCGATATCCGGTGAAAATTTTAAACGGACACGTTTCAGATGTTCGATTTCATATCCCAGATTTACGAGTACCATTTCCAGATGATTAGCGGTAATTACAAGTCCCATTGCCCTGCAATATTCCTTGTTAATTCCTATGCTTTTGGCTTTTCTTCCCCCGGTAGATGCATACTCTCCATTTTTCTACAATCAGTCCCTTTGCAATCAGCTCATTGACATTTGTCAGAACTGTAGGCATACTAAGCTCCAGTTCTTTTTTGCCAGTTCTGCCTTTGATGTAACGGAATGGTTCAACATGTAATTAATAATTTCAGTTCTTGCTATATTGCGTTTTTTCTTTTTTTTTCCGGCATAATCTTCCTCTTAAATAAAGTATTTTATAAAAGTATCATATGCTTTTATTTATTATTTGTAAAGAACAAATTTCATCCTATATCCAGACAAAAAACCGCTGCGGCTGCAACGGTTTTCATTCTGTCTATTATTCTTATTTTACGGTAACGGTCTTTACTTTCGACCATGCAGAATATGCTTTCTTATTGTTGCCGTTTCCAAGAAATTATTTTGTAAAATTTATCCCTGTGCATACCGTGTCAGGAACTGCTTTGTCCGCTCTTCCTTCGGATGATCGATCACCTGGTGCGGGTCTCCCTGCTCCACGATCACACCACCATCCATGAAAATCAGCTGATCTGCCACATCACGGGCAAATGCCATCTCATGGGTAACAATGATCATCGTTGTTTTCTGTTCTGCCAGTGTGCGGATGACTTTTAAAACCTCACCGGTCAGCTCCGGATCAAGCGCCGATGTCGGCTCATCAAAACAGAGAATATCCGGTTTTAAGGCAAGGGCACGCGCAATTGCCACCCGCTGCTGCTGTCCGCCGGACAACTGATGCGGATAATGATCCATACGCTCCGCAAGTCCCATGCGCTCTAACAGCTGTCTGCCGTGTGCATCAATTTCTTCCAAGATCTTTTTCTTATTCTGTTTGAAATCCGGACGTTCCTGTGCCAGAAGCTGTTCCGCAAGCGTCACATTCTGTAACGCTGTATACTGTGGAAACAGATTGAATGACTGAAACACCATGCCAAAATGCAGACGTTTTCTGCGCAGATCCGCATCCTTTTCCATTCCGGCCGTTGATGCATCAAACAGTGTCTCTCCATTAACCGTAATCGTTCCGCCATTCGGGCGCTCCAGAAAAATTCAGACAGCGCAGAAGCGTTGTCTTTCCGGAGCCGGACGATCCGATAATTGCAAGCGCCGTGCCTTCCTCCATGGAGAAACTGACATCTTTTAATACATTCGTTCTGCCGAAATGTTTTTCTATATGTGATACCTCTAAGATTGCCATGTTATCCTCCTACTTAAAGTAATCCAGCTTACGCTCAATATAATTAAATAAAAGCGTCAAAATACCAATAAAAATAAGATAAAATACACCGGTGTAAAACAGCGGCCAGGTCAGGCCATCGGATTTCATAAACGCAGCACCGGCAAAGGTCAGCTCATAGGCTGCAATGATACGCGCAAGAGAGGTATCTTTTACAAGCGTAATGATCTCGTTTGACATCGGTGGTACAACGCGCTTGATCATCTGAAGCAATGTGATTTTGAAAAAGATCTGATGCTTTGTCATGCCAAGCACCTGTCCGGCTTCCCTGTCCGGCCGGAACTCCCTCGATTCCTCCACGGAAAATCACAAAAATAGCACGCATAATTAATCACAAATGCCACTACGGTTGCAGTGATCCGTCCGCTCTCATTTCCGCTCCAGACGGTCGTATGGAGCCAGAGCCCCGTCCATAGAAAATAATGATCAGCTGAAGCATCAGAGGCGTTCCACGGATGATCCAGACCAGAATCTGAACCAGACGCTGCAGCGGTTTAAACTTGCTGAGCAGGCAAAATGCCAGCACCAGCCCAAGCGGCAGCGCAAAAATCAGTGTCAGTATAAAAATTTCAAAAAGTGGTGGCAAGACCTGTCAAAAGTGACTGTGTTACTGTCCAGAACATGATTTATTTCCCCTCTGGTACGACAACTACCTGTGCATTGTTACAATAAGCATTGGTACATTCCATTGCAGAAGTTACCTCGCTCGTCAGAGTCATTCCATTCCATACGACATCGATATTCTTGGAATTCAATTCCATGACCTTGTTGTCCCAGTCGATCTCTACAAAATCAACCTCTACACCAAGTTTTTCTCCGACAAGTTTTTGCCATATCTGCATCAAAACCGATCCAGTTGCCATCTTTATCCTTATAATCCATCGGCTCAAAATCGGTCACACCGACAACCAGTTTTCCTCTTCCCTTGATGTAATCCACGTCACTGTCTTTTTTTTGGGGACTGTTCAAAGGTGGCATCTTTCTGCTCTACAAGTGCTTCCTGAACACCGTAGGTTTCGGCAATTTTTTTCCATGCTTCCGTCTTTATAAGAGTCAGCAAACACCTGATTGATATAAGAAGCCAGATCCGATCCTTTCCGGCATCCAACGCCATACTCCTCGGTCGTAAGTTCGTCTGTATGCTTCAGATTCGGATAACTGGTGCCCTCACCAATCATGGCACCTGCCATCAGAAGGTCAATGATCGCTGCATCAGATGTACCGGAAGCAACTTCCATCAGGGCATCTGCCTGAGACGAAACGGAATTGTACTGAAATCCCTTTTCTTTTGCAGCTTCTTCTCCGGCAGGGCAGTCATACCAAGTGTCAGCGCTGCTGCCAGCAATACTGCAAGTTTCTTTTTTCATAATGTTCCTCCATTAATTACTAATTCTTCTGTTTACTACATGTTTACCATATTATCATGTTATCATGCTAAAGTAAAGAGGAGTAAATTACAAACCTTCCTGCATTTTTTCCCTGACCATTTTTACCATCTGAATCACCAATGTCGGCACAAATGCCAGCAGCAGAATATACCCATACATCAGCACTCCCATTTCTGCCACATCAAACAGCCTCTCAAAAACCGGAACGCAAAGTACCAGACCCAAAAGAATACATCCACCCAAAAATGCTCCCATGCTGTACTTGTTGGACCCAAGTCCAACCCGTGCCATGGACTTTTTGCTCCTGCAGTTAAACCCATGAAACAGGCGTGCCAGTGTCAGCGTTGCAAAAGCCATCGTTGCGGCAAGCGCGGTACTCTGCTGCAGCCCTATATAATAAGAAGTCATGACCGGACACGCAATCAACGCTCCCTCTGCCACAATTTTCCCCAGAAACGAACCGGTCAGTATTCCGGCAGAAGGATCCCTTTGGTTTTTCCTCTAAAAGTGCTGCATCTGCCGGCTCCATGCCAATCGCAATTGCCGGAAGCGAATCCGTCAGCAAATTGATAAAAAGCAGATGCACCGGTGCAAACGGAACCGGAAGTCCTGCAAGTGAAGTATACAGTACCGCCAGAATCGCTGCCATATTGCCGGACAGCAAAAACAAAATAGCATTCTTTATATTCCGGTATACATTTCTTCCATTCACCACCGCCTGAATGATGGTCGCAAAATTATCATCTAAAAGAATCATGTCTGCCGCATCTTTTGCCACTTCTGTTCCTGTAATCCCCATTGCCACTCCGATATCTGCGCGTTTTAATGCCGGTGCATCGTTGACACCATCCCCCGTCATGGAAACAATCCGTCCTTTTTTCTGCCATGCCTTTACAATTCTTATCTTATGTTCCGGCGAAACTCTGGCATATACACAGATTTTTTCCAGTTTTTCCTGCAATTCCTTCTTCTCACTCATGGCATCTAACTCCCTTCCAGTCACAGCCAGATCCCCTTCCTGATAAATTCCAAGCTGTTTTGCAATCGCACGCGCGGTAATTTTGTGATCCCCTGTAATCATGACCGTGCGGATTCCTGCTCTCTTTGCATCGGCAACCGCCTGAATGGCTTCCGGTCTTGGCGGATCCATCATGGCAATCAGCCCGAGAAAGATCAGATTTTCTTCGCTTTCTATGGTCAGCGGTCCTTCACTCTCTTTATACGCAAATGCCAGCACACGCAGTCCCTGCCCGGAAAATTCCGCAATCTTTTTTTTTTGATTTTTTCTGTCTCCGTCGGATCAAGTGGAACAATTCCGGTACTTTTCCGGACAAAATCACAGCGTTCCAGCAATACATCCGGTGCCCCTTTGGTCAGAATGGTTCCGACCCCGTGCAGGCAATATCTTGTGCTCATCCGTTTCCGCTCAGAATCAAACGGAACCTCTTCGAGACGTTTCATACAGCTTCGAAGCATTTCTTCCCGGTAACCGCCTTCACCCATCATTCCCCCTTTCGGTGCGGGAATTTTACGAAACATTTCCAACAGGGCATATTCGGTCGGATCTCCGATTCCTTTTCCGTTCTCCAATGTTGCATCATTGCTAAGCACCGCATCATATACCAGATATCTGTGCAGCTGCTCTTCCATGGAAAGCTGTCCGGGCAGATATTCCCTGTCGTCCACATAAACTTTCTGCACGGTCATCTTATTCTGTGTCAGCGTTCCGGTTTTATCCGAACAGATCACCGATACACACCCAAGGCTCTCCACTGCCTTCAGCTTTCTGACGATGGCATTTTCCTTTACCATCTTTTGTGTTCCCATCGCCTGCACAATGGTCACGATTGAACTGAGTGCTTCCGGAATGGCGGCTACCGCAAGTGCAACCGCAAACATCAATGCATCCAGAAGCGGCATTTTACGGTATAAACATAACCCCAATACCACTGCTGAAATTCCCATAACCAGAACTGCCAGCTTTTTGCTGAACTGATCCAGACTCACCTGTAATGGTGTCTTACGGTCCCGGATATCATTCATCATCCCGGCAATCTTTCCGATCTCTGTATGCATCCCTGTTCCTGTAACCAGAACCTGTGCGCGTCCATAAGTGACCAGGCTTCCGGAATATACCATGTTTCTGCGGTCTGCCAGCGGCAGATCCTCCGGCAGACTGCCTTGTGTCTTTTCTACATTGGTGGATTCTCCGGTCAGCGCACTCTCATTGACCTGCAGGGAATAATTATCCAGAATCCTTCCATCTGCCACAACCATGTCACCAGCTTCCAGTTCCACAAGATCTCCAGGAACCAGTTCCCTCGAAGGGATCTCTTTCTTTTTCCCTTCCCGGATGACTTTTTGCACACGGTGCAGACAGATTTTTCAGACTGTCCAGTGATTTTTCCGCTTTCTGGTGCTGCACCGTTCCCAAAACTGCATTCATCACCAGGACAACTGCGATTACAATCGTACTCTCTGCATTTCCGGATAACATGGAAATAAGCGCGGCGATCAGCAAAATGAAAATGAGTAAATCTGCAAACTGTGACAAAAACACCCTCAGCAGCCCGGGTCTTTTTCCCTCTTCCAGTATATTTTCCCCACATGTTTCCCGGATTTTTTCACCTGCATTTCGGATAATCCCTGCTCAGTAGTAGAAAATACGTCTCTTAGCTGCTCTTTGGAATACTTCCAGTATTTTTTCATGGCATGCCCTCCCTGTGTTGTGGTACAAAAAAAGAAACGGGACTTTTTGCACCAGAATAATGCAATAAAAAGTCTCGTTTCTTCGTGTACAGCCCGGTTCCAGCTTTCCTGTAACGTGATGACGGCCTGCACAACACCGGACACACCGGATGCAAACTACTCCCTGTTTATTATCTTTTGTATTTTACCCATATCCTCTTTCATTTGTCAACTGCTTTGTTTCTTTTTTTTTCACCACATTGCACAAAATATTTGTTTCTTTAAGCATTATATAGTATAATAAATCCAAAGATAAACTTACATCAGGGATTTACATGATAGAATAGGAGATACGCTTATGATGCTTACACTCATTCCTTTTTTTTTGACCGAAATATGTCCGTTAGTGCTTATTCTCTGTTTACCAGAAAAAATAACTTTCTTATGAACCCAAGCCTTCTTGGTTCCAGACAGTTTGACGGAGCTGCCTACGTAGACGGGCTGGAACTGATTCAGGAGCTTGGAACCACCACACTCTCCGGAGGAAAACCGATTTTTGTATCTTTAAATAATATCTCTATTTTCAGCAGTCTGGAGTCCGAGTGCAAAAATACAAACCATGCACCGATTCTCCTGATTGACCAGACATTTCCTCCGGTATCCATGTATACAGACCGCATCCGCGAACTGCGCGAATTCGGATATCATTTTGCAATCCGTAATCTTCCTGTTCACTGCTACGAAGACTACGCACCAATTCTGTCACAGATGGACTACATTCTGATTGACTGCCAGAAAATAGATGCCGTCAAGGCTTCTTTCTATTTCCGCAAACTGTATCCGGATATCTGTATCTGTGCCAGCAACATTCCGGACATGGAAACATTCGGAAAACTCAGTCCTGCAGAAACAATTTCTTTATTTGAAGGAACCTTTTTCCGTATGCCGGTCACACGCGGCGAACATAAAGTATCGCCCCTGAAGATCAATTACATTTCGCTTCTGAATCTGATTGAAGAAGATGATTTTGACCTGACCAAAGCGGCTGATATTATCAGTCAGGACACGGCTCTTATCATCTCCCTGCTGCGGCTTGCAAATACACGCTCCTTTAATTCCGAAATCACTTCCGTGCGGGTTGCTGTCTCAATGCTGGGGCAGAAGGATCTGACGCGCTGGATTCAGACAACCGTCATTGAGAAACTGTGTTCAGACAAGCCAAATGAGCTGATGCGCCTCTCCCTGCTGCGTGCCAAGTTTGCAGAAAATCTTGCACCGGTCTTTGGCATGGCAATGCGTTCCCAGGAACTGTTTCTGACCGGTCTTTTCTCGATTCTGGATATTATTCTGGATTGTTCCATGGAAGAAGCCCTCTCCATGGTACGTGTATCGGGCAAGATCCGCGCCGCCCTTCTAGAGCGCACCGGTTCCCTGGCAGAAGTGCTTCACTTTATTGTAAAATACGAATCGGCAGAATGGCAGGAAGTTTCCCGCCAGCTGGTGCTTAAAAACATCGAAATTCCGGATGTTTCCCATGCATGGGTTTCTTCCCTGCAATGGTATGCAAAACTGATTGCCATGAATGAATAATGTCAGATAAAAAAAGGATGCACAAAACGTGCATCCTTTTTTATTGTTTTATTTTCTTCCGCTGGTTCTCAGACGTGCCATCGCACGGGAAAGAGAAGCTCTTGAGTGGTAATACTCACGGATACTCTGCTTCTGGCGCATCTGCTCCTCTGCACGCTCTTTTGCTTCGCGGGCTCTTGCCACATCGATTTCCTCCGGACGCTCTGCAGTCTCCACGAGAAGTGTCACACGGTTATTGACGATCTCGACAAATCCCATTCCGACTACTGCATATTCCCAGTTATCCGTGCCTTCCGGCTGAAACCTCATCTCGCCCTCATCAATGGCGATGACCATATCCTCATGATGGGCCAGAATTTCTTTCTGCCCATCATATTCCGGAACGATCAGAGAACGGCATCTTCCGGAAAAGAACACACGGTTCGCAGATATAATTTTTAAATAGAATGTATTGCCTGCCATAATGATCTCCGTTCTTTATGCTATGCGTTCTGCTCCATCTGCTCTGCTTTCTTCCTGACATCTTCGATGGTTCCTGCATTAAAGAATGCATTCTCCGGATATTCATCCATCTCACCATCTAAAATTGCCTTGAATCCGCGGATTGTTTCTTTCAAAGGAACATATACACCTTTGATACCGGTAAAGTTCTCTGCTACGTGGAACGGCTGTGACAGGAACTTCTGGATCTTTCTTGCACGGTATACCACGAGTTTATCTTCATCTGCCAGCTCTTCCATACCAAGAATTGCAATGATATCCTGCAATTCCTTATACTTCTGAAGGATCTCCTGCACTTTACGTGCAACTTCATAATGCTCCTCCCCAACAATATCCGGCTCAAGGATACGGGAAGATGACTCCAGAGGATCAACCGCCGGATAAATACCCTGCTCTACGATCTTTCTGGAAAGTACGGTAGTTGCATCCAGATGTGCGAAGGTAGTTGCCGGAGCCGGGTCTGTCAAGTCATCGGCAGGCACATAGACCGCCTGTACGGATGTTACAGATCCATTCTTAGTAGAAGCGATACGCTCCTGTAATTCACCCATCTCCGTAGCCAGTGTCGGCTGATAACCTACGGCTGACGGCATACGTCCAAGCAGTGCGGATACCTCTGATCCGGCCTGTGTGAAACGGAAAATGTTATCAATGAAGAGAAGCACATTTTTATGCTGCTCATCACGGAAATACTCAGCCATGGTAAGTCCGGTCTCAGCGACACGCATACGAGCCCCTGGCGGCTCATTCATCTGTCCAAACACTAAGGCTGTTTTTTCAAGTACACCGGATTCGCCCATTTCGGTCCACAGATCATTTCCTTCACGGGAACGCTCCCCGACACCGGTGAAAATGGAATATCCACCGTGCTCTGTTGCAATATTACTGATCAGCTCCTGGATCAATACGGTTTTCCCTACACCGGCACCACCGAACAGACCAATCTTACCACCCTTTGCGTATGGGGCAAGTAAGTCGATGACCTTGATACCGGTCTCTAAGATTTCCTCTGCAGGGTTCTGATCTTCAAATGCTGGCGGCTCTCTGTGGATCACCCACTTTGGAGCATCCCCGATCGGCTTTCCGTCATCAATTGTTTCTCCTAATACATTGAACAGACGTCCCAGTGTTGCCTCACCAACTGGTGTCTTGATACCGCTTCCGGTTGCAATGACTTCCATATCACGGTGAAGTCCTTCACTGGCTGCAAGCATAATACAGCGTACCGTATTATTTCCTATATGCTGTGCAACCTCCATGATACATTTTTGTCACCATTTTGTACTTCCAGAGCGTCTCTGATTGCAGGCAATTCTTCGTCTTCAAATTCAACGTCCACAACAGGTCCCATAACCTGTATGATTTTTCCTGTTTTCATCCTAGGCCTCCATTATCTCTTTTTTCTTGCGCTTCTGGGATTTTGCTCCCGCAATTACCTCTGTGATCTCCTGGGTAATCGCTGCCTGTCTGGCACGGTTATACATGATATCCAGCTCATGAAGCATATCCTTTGCGCTGTTGGTTGCTGCCTCCATCGCCATCATACGGGCATTCTGCTCGCAGGAGAAGGATTCTACCAGCGCACCATAAACAAATCCTACCACATAGTCCGGAACAATACGATTCATCACTGCATCTGCCGATGGACGCAGGGCAAGCTCCTCACGTCTGACATCCAGCGGAATCTCCACGTTGTGGAAATCTGCTTTTTTCAGTGGAAGCAGCTGCAGCATCTCTGCTTCTTCCTGCATCGCATTGACCATTGAGGTATAAATGATATAGATTTCATCAAACTCTCCCTGACGGTAACCTTCGAGAAGTTCCTCAGAGATATTTCGTGCACGGTTCAATGTCGGATTCTGAATCGTATAATGGAACTGTTTGTTGATCTCAATTCCACGTTCTTCAAAATAATGTCTTCCGACTTCACCAAGCACATACAGCTGACGTTTCGGGTGCTTTGCAAGTTCCTCTTCCGCAATTTTTAAAATATTGTGGTTGTAAGATCCTGCCAGTCCCTTATCTGCCGTAACCACCATATAAGCGATCCGTTTTTCTTCTTCCGGAATCTCATCTGTGGACCTGAAATAAATACTGTCCAGATCCGGCAAATGCCGCAGAATACGGCTCATCTCAGATTGCAGGGTAAAGAAATACGGTTCTGTGTCCGTCAGCATTTTTTTAGATTTCTTTAATTTCGAAGAAGAAATCATGTACATTGCATTTGTAATCTTTAATGTATCATTGATACTCTTCATTCGATCCTGAATTTCTTTTGCATTTGCCATCGTAACACCTGCTTACTGTTCTGCTGCGAACTCTGCTGCAGCATCTTTGATTTTCTGTCTCAGTTCATCGGATAAAGCTTTTGTCTGCTCAATTTCTTTTCCGATCTCCGGATGTTTCAGATCCATGAAATCCAGAATATCTTTCTGATACTGTTTTACCTGTTTGGTAGGTATCTTATCGAATACACCGTCAGTTGCCATGCACAGAGTTAATACCTGCTCATGCATGGAAAGCGGATGACTCAGCGGCTGCTTCAACAGCTCCATCAGAGCTTTTCCGTGCTGCAGCTGTGCTTTTGTTGCATCATCCAGATCAGAAGCAAACTGTGTGAACACTTCCATCTCACGGTACTGTGCCAGATCGATACGGATACTTCCGGCTGCTTTCTTCATTGCCTTGGTCTGTGCAGCACCACCGACTCGGGATACGGAAAGTCCTACGTTTACGGCTGGTCTCATACCTGCGTTGAACAGGTTGCTCTCGAGGAAGATCTGACCATCGGTAATGGAAATAACGTTGGTAGGAATATATGCGGAAACATCACCGGCCTGTGTTTCAATAATCGGCAGTGCGGTGATGGAACCGCCACCTAACTTGTCACTCAGATGACTGGAACGCTCAAGCAGTCTGGAGTGTAAGTAGAATACATCACCCGGATAAGCCTCACGTCCCGGGAACGCTCAAGCAGAAGGGAAATTGCACGGTATGCAACCGCATGTTTTGACAGATCATCATATACAATGAGAACATCCTTGCCCTTTGTGCATAAAATATTCTGCCATGGCAGTTCCTGCATATGGAGCTATGTACTGCAAAGATGCCGGATCACTTGCTGTAGATGAAACCACAATCGAATAATCCATGGCATCATGTTTCTTCAATGTATTTACAATCTTTGCAACGCTGGATGCCTTCTGTCCAATTGCAACGTAAATACAGATAACTCCTTTTCCTTTCTGGTTAATAATGGTATCTGTTGCAATAGAAGTCTTACCAGTCTGACGGTCACCAATGATTAACTCACGCTGTCCACGTCCGATTGGGAACATGGAATCGATGGAAAGAATACCTGTTTCCATTGGTGTATCTACACTTTGTCTGTCAATAATACCAGGAGCTTCCTGCTCGATCGGACGATAATCATCCTCTTTTACATCACCGTTTCCATCGATCGGCTCACCGAGTGCATTGATTACTCTGCCCACAAATGCATCACCGACTGGAATACCTGCTTTTTTCTTGGTTCTAACAACCTTTGTTCCTTCTTTGATTCCGGTGTCACGACCAAAAAGAATAATACCGATTTCATTTTGTCTGACATCCTGAACCATTCCTTTGACTCCGTTTTCAAAGGCTACGATCTCACCGTACATTGCATGATCAATTCCGTATACGGTAACGATTCCATCACCGACCCAGATGACCTCACCTGTCTCACGGCTTTCCTCATCCCAATTGATATTTTCGATCTCACCCTGAATAATGGAGATAATATCTGTTGCACTAATAGCGCCCAAAGGGGTCACCTCCCTGTAAGTTTTCTTTCTAACTGACGCAGACGTCCTTCATAACTATGGTCAAACTCTTTGTATCCAACCTTAACGACATAGCCACCAATCAGTGACTCGTCTATGCTCTGCGTCAGGGTAATTTCACTATCCGGATAATTTTTATCCAGAATTGCTTTTGCCTCTTTCTCCTCAGCTTTGCTCGGAGTCTCGGCATAAATCAGGTCCGCACGAACCACATGATGCATCTGATCCCAGTATTTATAATAATATTGGAAAATATCCTGCATCTCGGTCATGTTACCAATCCTGCACATGATCTTCATGTACCGGACCAGCACATCTTCTGTCGTTTCCAGTGCAAATACCTGATCGATAATTTCATACTTTTTTGCTGCCGGTACGACCGGGCTCGTCAGAACTTTCTGCAGTTGCGGTGTCATAAAGAAAAAGTTTTTCCGCTTTCTCGACATCCTCTCTGCTGACAGACAGCCGGTATAGTACCTTGGCACTATTTACTGCTGCCTGCGTCATGTGCTTCACCCGTCTTCATAATCTTCTTAGCAGCCAGCAAAGCAAGCTCTGCGATCTTTGCCTGAGCATCTCTTGTTGCCTTTTCCTGCTCATTTGCAATATCACTCTTTGCTTTCTCAAGCATATGATCTGCTTCGGCTCTGGTTGCTTCCATTTTATTGTTATATTCTTCCTGTGCACGCGTCTTCGCATCGAGAATGATCTGATCTGCCTTTTCTCTGGCACCCTTTAACTGGTTCTCATACTCACTCTTCATCTGCGCTGCATCGTCCTGCTGTTTTTGGGCATCCTCGAACTGTTTGTTGATCATGTCCTCTCTCTCATGAATGATATTCATGACCGGCTGAAACAAAAACTTACGAAAGATTGCATATAAAACAAGCAGATTTACGATCGTCCACAAGATATCCCATGGATTTAAACTCAGCATAGTTTACTGCTCCTTTCTTAATGTAATAATTACGCAGGTAATCATTATTTTAAGAAAAGAATGATAAGTAATGCAATAACGAAACCGTAAATAGCGGTTGCCCGGCAAGTGCACAACCAAGAAGTAATGCTTTGGAAATCTTACCTTCTGCTTCCGGCTGTCTTGCGATAGCGTCTACTGCTTTACCTGTTGCCAGACCGATTCCCAGTCCTGCTCCGATACCTGTTAATACTGCAACTCCTGCTCCAATTGCTACAAATAATGCTGATGACATAATGTTTTCTCCTTTTCTTTTTCTCAGTTAATTTGTGTTACTCCGTTGCTTCCTTGATGAACAAGCCTGTAAGGAATACAAATACGTATGCCTGAATCAGTCCGTCAAAAATATCAAAGTAACAACTGAATATTGCTGGAAGTACGGGTGGAACCACCATCTTCAGTAACTCCATAATAACGAAGGAACCAAGTACGTTTCCAAACAATCGCATACAAAGTGATAATGGTTTGATGAATATCTCAAGAATGTTAATTGGAAGAACTACAGGCATCGGTTCCGCAAAACTCTTTAACCAGCCTTTGGTACCTTTCTTTCTCACTCCTGCTGCTTCAATTAAGATGATACTCATCAATGCAAGCGCTACCGTGACATTCATGTCTTTTGTCGGCGGCTTGAAGCCTAATAGGCCGATGAGGTTGGCAATTCCTATGTAGATGGCAACTGCTGCCAGGTACGGAATGTACGCTTTACCGTTTTCTCCTATCGTGTCCTCAAAGAATCCATACAGTTTTGAAACAGCAAGTTCAAGTACTACCTGCTTACGGCTTGGATTCTCAACTTTAAGTCCTTTGACAAGGATCAGACACAAAAAGAAGAATGACCGCCATGATGATCCATGTAACAACAACCGATTCATAGATCGGAATGCCACCAAACAGCGGGATTGTAAAGACGGTATCGCAATTCAGCTCCTCCATCAGATTCTTTACCAACGCATCCAACAGTCTCACTTCCTTTCTTAACTTTTGAATCAAAAGCTATTATATTTGTCATATTGTAAAAAGTAAAACGTTTTTTTATATAAACTATATGTCATATTTGTATATTTCTCACATGGTCATACACTTTATATATAAAAAGAGGCGTCGTACATACATTACGACGCCTTTGCTCTCTACCCACTGTGGTATTCTACCCCTTTCTTCCCCAAAATGCAAGCACAAAAAAAACTAATTTTCGGCAAAGAACTCCGAAAGAACTTCTTTCAGCGTATTTGCAGACTCATGCAGTCTGGAAACTTCCTCCTGATCAGATCGATTGGAACCTTGGTTTCATAGCCATCGCGGCCAACGATACACGGCAGACTTAACACCACGTCTGAGATTCCATACTCTCCGTGCAGCATGGTCGAAATCGGCAGAATTGATTTTTCATCTCTTATGATTGCTTCGCAGATGCGCTTAACTGACATGGCAATTCCATAATATGTGGCTCCTTTTTTGGAAATAATCTCATAGGCACTCTGTTTTACCTCCGCGGCGATACGTTCCGTTGCTTCCATATGATTATAGTGCCCCCGCATCTCACAGAAATTGTCCAGCGGTATTCCGGATATATTCGCACTGCTCCATGCCGCAATCTCACTGTCCCCGTGTTCTCCCACGATAAAAGCATGTACACTTCTGCTGTCCACTCCCAGATGCTGTCCCAGATGATACTTCAGTCTGGCAGAATCCAGCACAGTTCCGGAACCAATTACCCGTTTTTCCGGATAACCGGACAGTTTCTGCGCCGTGTAAGTCAGAATATCTACCGGATTTGCAACAATCAGAAGAATTCCTTCAAAATCTCTTTTTGTAATTTCCGGAATAATCGACTGGAAAATTGCAATGTTTTTGTTTACCAGATCCAGCCGCGTTTCGTCCGGCTTCTGATTTGCACCTGCTGTAATTACAATAATGGCTGCATCCGCAATATCATCATAATCTCCGGCATAAATCTGCATCGGTCTTCCAAACGGAATTCCGTGTACGATATCTTCGGCTTCCCCTTCTGCTTTCTGATGGTTTGCATCCAAAAGCACCATCTCGGTAAATAATCCGCTCTGCATTAGGGCGAATGCAGATGCAGAACCGACAAATCCACATCCGATAATTGCTACTTTTCCTGGTTTTAATTTACTCATATGGTTACCTCCTTCCAGGCACAAAAATTCTCTACAATATAGTCTGCCTCTTTTTCCGTCATCATTTTTCGGGGAAATATTGGAATTTACATAAAACACAGGCATTCCGACACCTTTTGCACCACCGACATCACAACGGCTGTCATTCCCGATATACAGGGAATGTGACACATCCAGCTTATGCCGCTCCAACAATATATGAAAGAAACGTTTGTCCGGTTTTTTCGTGTGATAATCCGAAGAAATCAAAATATCATCAAAATATTTTGTAATGCCTAAAACATTCATTTCATATGCGGTAAAAATGCGCTGGGCATTCGATAACAGATATACTTTTTTGTCCATTTTTTTTTTTTTCAGACTGGCAAGCATCTGCTGTGTCCCCGGATACAAACGGACATAATCGGTAGACAGCGCACGGAAAAACTGTCCGGTATGTATGGCAAGGGTCTTATCGGCCACGATCCCTTTTTCCTGATACAGTTTTTCAAACACTTCCCCGATCTCAATCTCCGGAGATGCCCTCATGCGTATAATGCCTGTCCTCTTCCAGCGTCTTTTTCAACGCACGCTCACAGTCGCTGACAAGTGCCGCATAGCGCTTCTGCAATTCCTTCGGTTCATAAATGGCTCCGTAATATCCAAAAAACAATGCCAGTTTCTCCCACAGTTTTGGAAAATCTTCCTCTGTGTGGATATCCACCAGTGTCCCGTACAGATCAAACACATAATTGTCGTACTGCACCGGCAACACGGCTTCCTGCAAATATTCTCCCATGTTAATTTCTCCCTTTTGTGATCTTTTACGTGCAAATTATACCAGATTTTCCCTGTACCTGTAAGTGGTAGCTACAACATTTTTCTGCGAAGTTTTTCCAATATCTTCCGCTCACTGCGCGATACGGATACCTGATTTTTCCCCATGCGCTTTGCTGTCTCTGCCTGGGAAAGATTGTCCATATAGCGAAATTTTATCAGCTGTGCTTCTTCCTCCGGCAGCTGGTCGATCGCCTGTTTCAATGCAATATGATTCAGAAGCGGAGTTTCAAACCGGTGATCATCCTCCAGCTTTTCTTCCAAAGTCAGCACTTTTCCGTCATTTTCCGTCACCGGTCGTGAAGAATCCACCTCTCTTCCTGCTTCCATTGCCACCACCAGATCTTCAATGGCAATTCCTGTCTTTTCCGCCAGTTCCTGCAATGTCGGCTCCTTATTTTGTGTCTTTTTCATTTGTTCTCTGACAATTGCTATTTTTCTTGCATGTTCTTTCATCTGGCGACTCGTATGAATCATACCGTCATCCCGTAAAAATCTCCGGATTTCCCCATAATAAGCGGAACCGCATAGGTAGAAAAAGAGTAGGACAGCGAAGTGTCAAACCGGTCGATCGCCTTGATCAGACCAATCACTCCGATCTGTGTCAGATCCTGCAAATCGGTTCCCCGGTTTGCAAATCGTTTCGCCACCATATAAACCAGCCCCATATTCTCGGTTATCATCTGCTTCCTGATCTTCCGGTCTCCCTGCTGCGCCCTCTGGATGTTCTGTCGTCCATTTTCCTCTTTTGCCGATATCTTACTGCTCACGTTCCCTTTCTATGTATTTCCACATAACCACACGTGTTCCTTCTCCTTTTTTTTGACCGTACCTCAATCCGATCCATAAATGCCTCCATAAAGGAAAAGCCCATACCGGAACGTTCCAATTCCGGTTTTGTAGTAAAAAAAGGCTGCAATGCCTGTTCAAGATCTTCAATTCCAACTCCGTGATCTTCCACCGTTACCACCAATTGCTGACCATTTTGGTCACAGCTCAGTTCCACCTGTTTCGTTTCATCTTCGTATCCATGGATAATGGCATTTGTCACAGCCTCACTCACTGCTGTCTTTACATCTGCAATCTGCTCCAGCGTCGGATTCATATTTGTCATAAATGCGGTCACAACCATGCGTGCCAATCCCTCATTTACGGATTTTGCATCAAAATGAACCTGCATATGATTTTCCTGCACCATTTTATTTTTCCTCCTCTTCCAATGAAATAATCTGAAACAACCCGGATTTTTCAAATATTTTATACACCCGTTCTCCCAGATTTACCGCTGTCACTTTTCCTGCATGCATGTCCATCGTCTTTTTTCTTCCTATTAATATACCGATTCCGGAACTGTCCATAAAATCAGTCCCCGCAAAATCAAATACAATCCTGTGAACATGCCAGCTTTCCGCCAGCAGATCTATTTCCCTGCTCATATTGCCTGCCACATGATGATCCACCTCCCGCGGCATCGGCACAATCATGCAGTCCGCTTCCTTTCGATATGCTGCTTCCATATAAAACCTCTTCCTTTCCCTTACTTCTTTATAAATAAGCAAAAAAAAGACACCGACAGTAACCTGTACTGTAGTGTCTTTTTTGTAATGCAATGTGTTCCTTTTTATTCCTGTGCGTCTACATAATTCTGTGACGTTCTCGCCCGCTCCGTATCCGGATAATTTTCAATTACATACTGATAATACGGTTTTGCAGATTTCAGGTCCCCGTTTTTCCGGTAGGACTGTGCCAGATAATAGGCAGCTGATCCGTCCTGGAAATCTTCCTGCTCATCCGTAATCTGTTTTAATGTATCGATGGCGTCCTTATACTTTCCACGGGAGTACAAACTATAGCCTTCCTTGTAAAGCTGATTCAGATACTTATCCTGTACCTCCCCATTGATATCATCATATATGGTTTTAGCTTCGTCGGACAGATACTTCGTCTTTACTTTATCCAGTGTCTTTCCGCAGTCGTCACATCCTTTGATCCATAATAGGAAACACATGCCTGCAGGAGATTTTCATAAGTAGATATCTGAACCTTGACCTTTTCATTGTTGGTCGTCTGCTCTTCCAGCTGATTTTTCAGATCCTCCACCTGTCCTTCCAGATCTTTGATTGTCTGTCCATTCGTGGAAATGGTATCACTCGCTTCAACCAGTTTTCTCTGTGCATCTTCTTTTGCCTTGTTGCGAACGCTCGGCACGATCAGAAATGCGGTAATCGCAGTACCCACAATCAGTCCGATCACAATATATACCAGAGTTGCCCCAATCGAAGATTCCTTAAACCGCTTCGGCATGATAATGGTCTCATTTCCACTTTGATAAGAAATCAGATCATCATCCTTCGGCTTTTTGGAAGGACTTTTTTCCTTCAGTCTTGCATTCACTTCGCGCAGATAACGCAGGGTGGTTGTATTATTTGTATCAATCTTTCCCGCATTGCGCAAAGTTTTTTTTGCCAGTTCCAGCTTATTGTCCTGCAGATAAAGAAGCGCCAGCAGCTGATGTGCCTTGACAAGCTTCGGATTCAGCGAAAGTACCTTTTTCAGCTGGATAATTGCCAGATCCCGACTGTCCTGCTTGCAATAGTGCAATGCCTGGTTATATTTTTTAATCGTCTGATTTACGGAATCCAATCTTCCCCGGTCCTGCTGGATCTCATCAAGATAATGACTGGCAAGATTGTCCTTCGGCTGATAACTGCGGCTGATCACCCATTCACTTAAGGCATCTACCACTTCTCCTGTCTCGCAATAAATCAATCCCAGAAGATTTCGTGCATCAATATTATATTTATTAAACTTCAGACTGTTTTTCAGGCTGACAATCGCTCCGGAAAGATTTCTCACGCCCGCCTGTTCCAGCCCCAGATTATAATACGCGTTGGAAATGTGACGCACTTTCAAAAATACGGAAAGATCTGCCCCGCAATTCGGGCAGCGCTTTGCATTTCCAACCTCCTGTCCACATTTATAACAAATCATTTCTTCCTCTTTTTCATTACTGTCCTAACTGCTGTCCATTCTGACGTACATCACGCAATATTTCGGTAATAATATCCGTTACATCTGTCAGATCATGGTTATAAATTGCAGCCTCGGCTTCTTCTACTTCCAGACTCGGCTGAAAATTCTTCAGCTCTTTTTCAAAATTAATCATTTCTCCTGCTCCTTTTTTGCGATATACAGGTTCTGCGTTCCCATGTATCTTAATTATAATATAGTGCATTGGATATGCAAGTAAATTTATTCGCATTATTTCTCGGAAATATTACAGAAACTGCATCTGTTTACTTGAGAGAGATCATCACAACCCCTTCTTTTTTTTCTGGAAACAAACGGATTCCTGCAGTTCTTTTACGGTAAGCGTCTGCTGGTCAATGGTTACAACACATCCGGAATACACTTTGCGTACGACACTGATCTTTGCATTTTCCCCGCGTTTGACCAGTTCTTCCAGACGATCTACCGCTTTTTGGCTTTCAGCAATATCTGCCTGCGTTTTCATTTTGGCACGAAGAAGCTCGGTTCTGCGCGGATCTTTCGATACATCAATTCCTTTTTTCGCAGCCACCAGTTCAAACTGTTTCAGCCCGGTGGTAATCTTCTTGATCACTTCCCCATTTTCTTCAATGGATTTCTGCAGATCCGACAGTTCCTGCCGCATCTGCGCACTGACTCCGACATGCACCTGTGTCTTTACTTCCGTGGAATTTCCGATTACATTCACATCCATTCCACTGATTGCGTAGGCATATCCGCCAATGATACTTCCCTTTTTTCCGGTTACATAAATATGATCAAAACTGATCATATGACTGTCTAATGCATAAGTCACTTCAATAAAGCCATCGGCTTTCACCTTACAGTATTCGAAAAATTTTGCGTGGATATTCCCACCTGCACGAATACTGGTCTTGTTTCCACCGAGAACACCGCTTCGCAGGACAATATCTTTTCCCGCTTCAATCACACAGTTCTCGCAGATACCGTCTACCGTGAGACTTCCACTCGTACTTACCTTTGCCCCCGGTTTGATTCCACCGTGGATTACAACATCTCCGTGATATTCCACATTTCCTGTACCGATTCCCACATCACCGGGAATTTCATAAACTGCGGATATCCGGATCTTTCCGTTTGACATTTCAATCTTTCCAGACAGGTCTGCAATATAAGTACTTCCGTCTTCTGTACAGTGAAATCCTTTTCCGCGGAGTGGCTGCAATGGCTTGCCACGGACTGCCAGTATCGGCTTTCCCGAAACATTCATCCCGTTTACCGGTTGGTGGATAGTAGGTGGCAATTGTCTGACCTTCTTTTTACCATCTCCACTGTACGGATGCTCCAGTAATCTATGGAACCATCCTCCTTGACCTTTGGTTTTCCATCCACATCCGGATTGAAATGAAGTTCATAGCGGCCGTTTTCTGCATTGACCGGTGGCTGTCCTTTTGCAATACATACATCTCTCATGTACACTCCGCCATCGATCATCTCCTGGATCGCCGCTTCGTCAATTCCATTGGTTACCCGCTGGGTGCGGATATACCGCACCAGCTCTGATAATGTGTATCCCTCTCCGGTCTCCGGCGGCTGCAATGTCAAATATGCTTCCATACTATCCTGTGAAATCCGAACAACCGCACCTCTCATTGAAATATCTTCCATGGCATTTTCCCTCTCTGCTATAGAAATCCGAAACCATTTATTTCATTTGTGCCAGCCGCGCTTCTACCTGAGCCATCATCTGCTCATACTTTGCCAGCTTGTCTTTCTCTTCCTGTACCTTTTCCGGTTTTGCGTTATTTAAGAATTTTTCATTGGAAAGCATGCCCTTAGAACGTGCAAGTTCCTTCGTCAGCTTATCTTTTTTTTATGCAAACGCTCTTTTTCCTTTTTTTCAAAATCTACCAGATCCTCCAGCGGCAGATAAAGAACTGCTCCCGGAATCACAACGGAAACCGCATCCTCACTGATACCGTTTTTGTCTGCCTGTACTATAATCTCGCTGGTAGAAGCAAGATTTACATATACTTCCTTATTTTCTTCAAAAACAGTGCGAAGCCCTGCATCCTCAGATGTAATATAAAGCTTTGCCTTTCTTGATGGCGGAACATCCATTTCTGTGCGGACATTACGGATTCCCTTAACGAGATCCTTACAGTGCTCAATGGCTGCTTCCTCTGCCGGGAAGTTCCACTCTTCTTTGTACTCCGGCCACTTGGAGAGCATAATCGTCTCTTCCTCTGACTGTAAGGTACAGAAGATTTCTTCCGTGATAAATGGCATATACGGATGTAACAGTTTCAATGCCTCGGTCAGTACGGTCTTTAAGGTCCACAGTGCCGCATTGGCAGATACCGGATCTTCATCCTTTTTTATAGGTACGGACTTTTGCGATCTCAATGTACCAGTCACAGAACTCATCCCAAATAAAATCGTATACTTTCTGTACGGCAATTCCGAGTTCAAATTTATCCATATTTTCTGTGGCATCTTTTGCAAGGGTATTCACCTTGGAAAGAATCCACTTGTCTGCTGCATGTAACTCATCCTTTGACGGCGTATGGAGTTCAAATCCATCCAGATTCATCATAATGAAACGGGAAGCATTCCAAACTTTGTTTGCAAAATTTCTGCTCGACTCGACTCTCTCCCAATAAAAACGCATATCGTTGCCCGGCGCATTTCCGGTTACTAACGTCAGACGGAGCGCATCTGCACCGTACTTGTCGATGACCTCAAGCGGATCGATACCATTGCCGAGCGATTTGCTCATCTTGCGTCCCTGGGAATCGCGCACCAGTCCGTGGAACAGTACCGTATGGAACGGCGCTTTTCCCATCTGCTCATATCCCGAGAAAATCATACGGATAACCCAGAAGAAAATAATATCGTATCCGGTTACCAGCACATCGTTCGGATAGAAATAATCCAGATCCTCGGTCTTTTCCGGCCAGCCTAACGTAGAGAATGGCCACAGTGCAGAAGAAAACCAGGTATCAAGCGTATCCGGATCCTGTGTCATATGTGTACATCCGCACTTCGGACACTTGCCAGGATTTTCGATGGATACTACCATCTCGCCACAGTCATCGCAGTACCATGCCGGAATGCGGTGTCCCCACCAGAGCTGTCTGGATATGCACCAGTCGCGGCTGTTGTCCTCCAGTTAAAATAGGTCTTCTCCATGCGCTTCGGCAGCAGCTGGATATCTCCGTTCTTCACTGCCTCCACTGCCGGTTTGATCAGCTCATCCATCTTTACAAACCACTGCTGCTTCACCATCGGCTCTACCGTTGTATGACAGCGGTCATGCACACCGACATTGTGGGAATGTGGAACAACTTTTACCAGAAGTCCCTCTTTCTTAAGATCATCCACCAGTGCTTTCCGGCACTCGTAGCGGTCCATTCCGGCATATTTTCCGGCTTTTTCATTCATCGTTGCATCGTCGTTGATGACAACAATTTCTTCCAGATTATGACGCTTTCCAACCTCAAAATCGTTCGGGTCATGTGCCGGTGTGATCTTCACGCATCCGGTTCCGAACTCTTGTCTACATATGCATCTGCGATGACCGGAATCTCACGGTCTGTCATCGGAAGCTTTAAAGTCTTTCCGACAATATCTTTATAACGCTCATCGTCCGGGTTTACTGCCACCGCAGTATCACCAAACAGTGTCTCCGGACGTGTGGTGGCAATCTCTACGAAGCGGCCTTCCTCTCCAACAACCGGATAATTGATATGCCAGAAAAATCCATCCTGCTCTTCATGCTCAACTTCCGCATCGGAAATGGAAGTCTTACATACCGGACACCAGTTGACAATACGGGAACCTTTATAAATCCAGCCCTTCTTATATAACTTGGTGAATACTTCCTGTACCGCATGGGAACATCCTTCATCCATCGTAAAGCGCTCACGCTGCCAGTCTGCGGAAGAACCAAGTTTGCGCAGCTGCTTTTACAATACGTCCGCCGTATTCTTTTCTCCACTCCCAGCACTTATCCAGGAACTCTTCACGGGTCAGGTCCGCCTTATTGATGCCCTGCTCTTTTATAACTCTGAATCACCTTTACCTCTGTAGCGATGGATGCGTGATCCGTACCCGGCTGCCACAGTGCATTGTATCCCTGCATTCTCTTGTAGCGGATCAGGATATCCTGCATGGTATTATCCAGTGCATGTCCCATGTGAAGCTGACCGGTAATATTTGGCGGTGGCACAATATACCACATTCAACATTCCAGTTCCAGAGCTACCTTCCACACTGCATCCTGTGGATATCTTACAGCCATTGCAGGAACATTCTGCACGAAAACTCTGCCAATGCTCCACTTCAATGAATATCCTTCTCTTTCAGGAATTCCATGTGTACTCCTCTCCATCATCACTTTTTTATACATAATTTAATCTTACTTGCGGCTCTCTTTTTTGTCAAGAAGATTTCTGTGAAATTCACTATAATTCCTCTTCTACCATGTTCTTTTCCCGATGGAACATATCGTAGATACATGGAATGACAATCAGCGTCAGAACGGTACCATAAACCAGTCCTCCAATCAGTGTGATTGCCATCGGACGCATCATGTCGGAACCGTCACCGATTCCAAGAGCCGTAGTCAGCATTGCAAGAACTGTGGTCAGTACCGTCATCAGAATCGGACGAACACGGGTCTCCTGCCCTGTCAGAAGCAGAGCAATAAATCCTCCGGTGAAGGCAAGCGGAATCGAGAACATAATGATAAACGGAGAAACGAGTGACTGGAACTGTACCACCATGATCAGATAAATAAAGATAACTGCCAGTATCATCATCAGAACCAGCTGGCTCATGGAATCACTGATTGTCTCGTCCTCTCCGGTCATTTCGATATGATAGCCTTCCGGCACATGCAGCTTATCCATACTCTTTTGAATTTTATTGCCAAGCAATGTGACATTGTGATCTTCATCCACACCACAGGATACCGTAATATAACGTGTCTGTGCATCCCGTTTCATGGTGCTGAGTGTTGTCGTATCTTTCATCTCACAGATTTTCGTAAGAGGAATCTCTTTTTTCTTTTCCGTCTTTGTCTGTGTGGGTAAATGTCATCTGTCTGATATCGTCCAGTTTCGTATCCGTCTGTTCCTGTGTCTGCACATAGACTTTATAATCTTTGATGTCTGTGGAAATCGTGGTTGCGCTCTTGCTGTCTGCCATCTTCGCACTGACAAGCTGATATACCTGTGCAACCGTGTATCCGTATTCCGCAGCTTTTTCTTTATCCACGGAAATGGTAAGCTGTGGTTCCATATCTTCCAGACCATCGTCCACATCCACGGTTCCCTTTGTCTGCTTCATCACATCTGCCACTTCTTTGGCAAGCTTCTGCAGCGTATCAATATCATTTCCTTTAATTCTGACGGAAAGACCGCTGCCGAAATAACTGCTGTAATCCATGGAAGAACTGTTGGTTTCTACTTTGCAGTCCAAATCTTTCGTCCTGCTGACAATTTTTTCTTCCACATCCGATGCTTTGACTTTGGAGTCCTCATCCAGCAGGATATACATGCTGACGCTGTCATTTCCTCCACCCATCAGATTCATCGTGGAATCTCCACCAGCCATCGCTCCGACCGTCTTGATTCCTTTGATTTTTTGAGATTCTCTGAATCACATCATCCGATGCCTGTGTTAATTCCTCAAAGGTCAGTTTCTCACCCTCTTTTGCAGAAATCGTGACGGAAAGCTGATTTGTCTCCATATCCATATCCATAAAGTTTAAGCCTTTTTGAAAGTGACAGTGCTGCACTTCCGATCAGAAGAACCACCGCAATAATCAGTACCAGTGGTTTGAAACGCAGACACCACTCCAGCACTCTGCCATACCATTCCCGGGCGGCATCGAACCACGGATGACGGATATCTTTTGTTTTTCTGAGTGTAACAGAAGCCATCGCCGGGACAAACGTCAATGCCACGACCAGACTCGCTACCAGGGTATATGCAATCGTCAGGGCAAGATCCACAAACAGCTGCCGGGTAATTCCCTCTGTAAAAATAATCGGCGCATAGACGCTGATCGTGGTAAGCGTTGACGCAATGATCGCACCCGTCACCTGTTTTGATCCTTCTACCGCTGCTTTCCGGATGGAATAGCCTTCTGCGCGCAGACGATAAATATTTTCAATGACAACAATTGAGTTGTCCACAAGCATACCAATACCAAGCATCAGTCCGGACATGGAAATAATATTTAAGGTAATTCCGGTAAAGTACATCAGCACGATTGCAGCGACAACGGAAAGCGGTATGGAACATGCAATCACGATTGTCGGTTTGATATCTTTCAGGAACAGCAGCAATACCAAAATAGCAAGGATTGCCCCCAGATCATATTCTGCATTACAGAGTTTACAATCATGTCAATGTATACGCCCTGATTCATCAATACATTCAGGTGGAGCTTGGAATCTTCTTTTTCTAACGCTTTGAATTTATCCAGAATACGATTCGTAACTTCTCCGGTAGAATATCCGGTCTGTTTTTCCATCGAAAGCATAATGCCCGGATTGCCATTAATCACGGCATACGTCTCGTCGGAATTATCCGTCACTTTGATTTCTGCCACATCCGAAAGGCGGATTGTATCAATTCCATCAATTCCCATATCCACAAGCGGCAGGTCTTTTAATTCGCTGACATCCTGCACGGCATCTCCCACACGTACCAGATACTCAGTATCCCCATCCATGGCATATCCCGCCGGCATATCAAAATTCTGCGCGGCAAGCAGGCTTGTGATGGTATCCTTGCTCAGCACTTTATTCAGATCTGCGGAATCATGTGCCGTATCTTTGGCTTCATCCAGTTTACTCTGTGCGCTCTCCAAGGAGGAGGCTGCATTGGCCAGTTCGGTAGAAGAAGCACTGACCTGAAGTGCCGTCATGGATGCATTGGCATTTAACGTATCCAAAGCCGAGGCCAGGCTGACTTTTCCGCTCTCTACCTTCTGCTGTGCACGTTCAATGGTTTTCATTCCTGTATTGACTTTGGTCAGGAGTTTTCCCACTTCTGCGGATGCCGCCGGGAGATCCTCATAGGTATTTACTGTGATTCCAAGCGAGGACAACGCCGAAAACTGCTTTTTCACAACCGCATTAACCTGTTTGATCTGTGCCTGCATCTCACTGCTCTCTGCAAGCTGCGGGTTATCTTTTAATACCGTCACGATTCCGGTATAGGCATCCGACTTCATAAATGTCTGAATACCGGTCTGGATCTGTTCCAAAGAAGCTTTCTGTTTTTTTAACTCTGCGAGTTGTTTTTTCAGATCCTGTTCCGTCTTGTAGAGCTTCTTCTGCTGATCCATCGTCTGATTAATCGCGCTGTTTAACTGCTCCGATCCCTGACTGATGGAAGACTTTCCACTCTCTACTTTTCTTTTTCCCCATCAATTTTTTTTCTGGGACTTTTCAAACTGTTCATCGATCTTCTTCTGAATCTTTTTATTTAATGCGTCTATCTTGTCCTGATCGAGTGTTACATCTACGCTTTCTTCCAGCTGCCCGGTCGTAGTGACAGAAGCCACTCCTTCCAGACTTTCAAGTGCCGGCGCAAGATCATTCTTCACATAATCGGAAAGTGCGTTCGCATCCATGCCATCCTTATCCACCGCTGCAGCCAGCACCGGCATCATGTCCGGATTGACTTTCATAATCATAGGTGTTCCAATGGAATCATCCCATTGCCCGGATACCTGATCAAGACTCTGCTGAATTTCGATCACCACCGAATCCATATTTGCATTCTGTTCATATTCCAGTGTTACGACGGAATAACTGTTATAGGAAACAGAACTGATATTTTTAATGTTGGACGTTGTTGCCATCGCCGATTCAATCGGTGATGTCACATCACTTTCCACCTGTTCCGGACTTGCTCCCATATCGGTTGTGATAACCAGCGCATACTGAAAACTCATATCCGGAAGCAGATCTGTCGTCATTTTTGACAACGAGACCGCACCAAGCACGATGACCAGCACAACTGCCACAAGCACGGTATAAGGACGTTTCACACTGTACTTTGAAATCATGTTTTCCTCCTGTAATTTTCTTCTGCTGAATAAAGCAGACACATTGGAAGTGGAACACAGTTCCCAGCACCTGCTTTTTTTTTCATTATACCGATAATCGGTTCTTTTTACAAGAGGATTTCCGAAAGCTTTATTTTCTTTTTAGAAACAAAAAAAAGACATCCGTTTCCGAACGTCTTTCTTTCCTGTACTTTGTCCGTTATTTTCTGACTGCTTTATGCGTTCTCCTCCAGTCCATCCTCTTCATCCGAAATAGCTGCAGATGCCCCGGATACTGCTGCAATCACTGCGATCAACGCCCCAAGTACCGCAATCCCGATAATCGCAATCAGAAAAATAAATAACCCCGTTGCTGACATGATTCCATCTCCTTTTGTAATTGTTCCCCAAATCCTTTTCACCTGTCTTATCCTTTAAGATACCCGGATAAGTCTCAAAGAATACAATTTCTTTTTTTTATTTTATCACAGAACCACTGTCCTCACAATGTTATTTTACTTTAATTTTCATGGAAACTGTCTTTGTCTTTCCGTTCTTCAGTGTTACTTTTGCTTTGATCGTGACGGTTCCCTTCTTCTTTGCTGTAATCTTTCCGTTTTTATCTACTGCTGCAACAGACTTTTTACCAGATGTATATGTAATCTTTTTTTTACATTATCCAGATCAAGCTTACTGCTTAACTGTATCTTTGTATTCTTTCCCGCTTTGATGGAAGCTGTCGTCTTTTTTACGGCAACCGTTTTTAAAACCGCTTTTTCCACATTTTTTATTTCTGCTGCAGAAAGCATCCGATAATCCGAACCTGCGGCAAGATTCACATGTAATGTGCCATCTTTTCCAACGGTATACGTCTTTGCATTCACCAGTTTATACGCTCCGGTTTTCTTATCCACAACAACGACACTCAGTTTTTTACCTGCGGTTAAGTCTTTTGCATCTGCGGTTACTGTATATCTGATATTTCCTTCTTTATCGGTAACATTTGCAGTAATTGCCACATGGTCTGTTCCGGCAGCTTCCACGATCCTGCTCACCATATCTGCAGAAATCTCTGCCTTGGTACCTGTCACTTCTGCACTTGCTTCCGTTACTTTTCCAGCCGTATCTTTTGTCACGGTAACCGTTACTTCTGCTTTCTCCCCGGAAGCAGTCGTTGCCGTTACGTTCTTTGATTCGGTTGTCTGCTCTGGCTTGTCATCCTTCTTTGTATCATCAGATGGAGTGACGGTTGCAGTGCTGCCGGAGGATGAGCCACCAAAGGATGAGCTGCCGGAAGTATTTGTATCATCCTTTCCTTCCGAAGATGATGCATCCTTATGCAGATACAGCACATCCACTGCTCCCCATCCGCCATCTTCATGTTCTACGCATACACGAAGTTTTACGCTCTTTGTCTTATCCAGTGTAAAAGTTACCTTCGGTGTATGCCAGTCTCCCCATGCGGTCATTGCTGTGGCTTCGCCGGTAAATAATACACTGTCATCTTCTGCATTTAATATCTGCATGGTTACATTTGACTGTGCCCCCTGGGCATATGCTTCCAATGTATAGGTTCCTTTTTCCAGCGTAATTGCTTTCTTATATGTAACAGAACCATTTGCTGCGGATGCTCCGTACCAGCCCATACTGTTTTTTCCGCTCTTTGCATTCTCTGCGGAAGGAATTCCCTTGAACGTGGCTCCGTCTACGGTAAAGTATTCTCCACTGTCAAATTCAACCGCTTCTTTATTTGTAATCAGATTTGCATATTTTACCTGTAAAGTAAGTGTAACATCTACACTGGTTTTTCCTTTGTAAGCACCTCTTGTAATTTCTTTGCTCAAAGAAACCGTGCCTGGAATCTGATAAGTTCCGGGCTTTGACAGATCCGCCTTTTTTACAGATGCTTCATCCCAGATAACCGCCTCTGCTACCGGTGTTTTGCTATCGGAATAAGTAACTTCCACGGAATCCGGAAGTGTAAAATCACTGCCTGCAGTAATCGTCTGTTTCAGTGCAGAATCAAAACCTTCTACACTGACCAGATTCGAAACAGCCCCTGTTTTTACATAATTCCATACATGAAGTGCAGGGGTTGCCGCGCCATCCGGATAAAACATGGCTTCATTGTCAACGGCCGAACCGCCGTACCATTTGCCTGCATCTTTCGAATCATATTCGTTGGCATAACTTGAAGCCCATCCGCTTCCGTATTTTTCCCACTTTTCCTGATTTTCCTTTACCTGTGCATTGTATGCATCTCCGGTAAGTCCTTTGGTATTTCCAACGGTCAGCCATGCCGGCTCCCAGTAATATACCCCAAGTCCTCCTGCTTCGTTTACCGTATTGATCAGATTGCGGATTGCAGTTGCCTGTCCCTGCTCGGTAAACGGCTCCGTTGTGTCAGCTCCGTTATCATTATTTCCAACACGCACTGTATTGGCATGTCCGTCACTGTCTTCTAACGTATAAGCATAACTGGTTTCCGCTACCATCACATCTTTATGATATGTATTCTTTACTGTTTCAAACTGCTGTTTTAAGTTATCTAATGTTCCGTGCCAGTATGGATAATAACTGGTGGCAAGAATATCATAATCAACATTGTTGTCCTGCAGATTTCCTGCCCATGTTACCATGGTTCCTTTATGTGGGCTTTCCACATGGATGACGACTTTGACATCCGGATTGTACATTTCTACACCGGCTGCGCCCGCTGAAAATAATACACACATATTGCTGACATTTGTCTCACCGATAAATCCGCCCGTTGTCTCATTACCAACCTGCACCATATCCACAACATCTTTTGACGGATCAATGGTATTTAAGGATTTTGTGATATAAGTATTTAATGCCTCTTTTTTTCTGTTCAAGGGTGTACCCTTTCCATGCTTTCGGTTCCTGCTGCTTGCCCGGATCTGTCCACAGATCGGAGCAGTGGAAGTCAACTAACATTTTCAATCCGGCATTGCGGCATGCATCTGCAAATTCCTTTGCTTTTACCACATCATTGTTTCCTCCGCCATAGCCATAGCCATTGCCATCATACGGATGATTCCATACACGGACACGGATGTGATTGATGCCCTGCTCTTTGATAAACCTGCAGATATCATCAAGTGTTGTCAGTTCGTTTCCGTCATAGTCACGGTATACCACACCACTCTGTAATTCAGAGATCATGGAGGAGATATCCATTCCCATGATAAAATCAGAAGACAAATTGTTTACTTTTGTTACATTGATCGGTGCATCTTTTACACTGTTGGATGCCCTCGTTCACTGTAATTTCTATTTTCTTTTTCACAATATCCTTCCACTCTGCGTCCTGAAGTTCTGCCTGAATTTCGTTGGTTCCAAGCGTTCCTAAAGTTGTCTGCAAAGTCAGGGGAATAACCACTGTTTTCATAATCTATAAACTCAGCTCTCCGTTCCGGAAACAAAATTCGCATAATCGCTTTGGTTATTATACTGACTGTCATATTGTACCAGTATATTGTCATCTCCTGTTCCATTCTGATAAATGGTAAATCCATCATCTGCCTCTGCATCCAAAATTTTAATAGTTACACTATACCAGTTTTCATTTCCATCAACGGCTTTCATAACGGCAAGATCATGATTCCATCCAAATTCAGAAGTCACTTCTACATCTTCTGCAAATGAAATTCCAGTCCAACTCCATATATTCACATACAACGGCTCCTGACTTTCATTGTAATAATACAATGTAAAACTGCTATTCTCCGCTGCCTGTACGCTCTCCTTTCCGGCATTCCACACCCCAAGCTGTGTAATCACCATAGCAAGTGTCAGAAGAAAACTGAGCACTCTCCTGTTCCAATGTTTTTTCTCTTTCATACACGATCCTCCCTCTTTGGACACAAACACGCTAGTTCTGATATCCTCTCCCTTATCACCAGACCTATCGTGTTGCGCAACCGTTTGTTTTGTTGATATGTCCACTATACCACTTGCGCAACCGTTTATTCAATTGACGGGAATCCCAAGTTTTTCTTATGCATTTTATACACTTTTCACATACATTTCCGTTGTATGAAAGATATTTTGCACAAAGCAAAAAAGGTGCAGTGTCGTGAATCACTGCGCCTTTTTTGATATTTTATGCATTTATACCCGCATTCTTTTATTTATTTTGTTTTATGCTTGTTTTTACAAGGTATTTGCCTATAATTTTTTCAACTACCGTAAACACTTTTACCAATGCCCTTGAGATGCTTTATTTCAATTTTTTTATCATGGATTTTAATTCAATCTCTTCCAATTCCGTTGCATCCATAATCTGTTCTAACGAGTACCCTTTCTTATGCATATTTAAAATTACTTTTTCAATTTCTCTTTGCTTGCCCTCGACAATTCCGGCTTCCCGTCCCTCGGCAATTCCGGCTTCTCGCCCCTCGGCAATTCCAGCTTCTTTAATACCCTGACTCAAATTACACATAATACTCACTTCCTCCTTAAAACTTTCTTCCATTGGAATATGATATTCCTGTTCCATAATTTTCATTTTTTGCTGTTGTGATAATTCACTGGAAAACATGGCAGATAACAATCTATGCAGCCCATATTCATTATGACGCTGCGGAAGCGCATTCGTCAAGCCGATCATAACAATATTCAACAGATTCAAATTCCCTTTCCAATTATGTTTTCCGAGTAAATCTTCTTTTGTTAAATGAATATGACACATACTGTTTTCCGGCATGTTCATACAAACCCATATACTATAGACTGTCTTTATATCATTATAATTTGATTTTACAAAATCCCGTTCCTTCTGTGAAGAAATCAGTCTGCTTACATAAAAAATAGCGCGGTTTAAAATCTGATAGGAACCGGGTTCATCTTTTGGGCTTCCACATTGATAATCATCTGTGCCAACCCGTTTCTCATTCGCACATAAAAAATAATGTCAAAACGAACCAGTCCTTCATTTTTTTTCTCCGGCTTCTGTATTTAGTCCTACAATCCTTTTCCCCCTCCACATTCCTGTCCTTATTGGTCAGTCCGGACGCAACCGGTACTTTGCTGATATATGGATCTCCTTCTATCAGGGAAGCTACTTTTTCGATTTCCATCCCTTGAAATTCTTCCACTGTTCTAACTAAAATGTGAGCCAATACATACTTTTTGTGCTAACAGACGCTTTGCGCTTTCATCATACTGTGCCTCGCTATCAGCTGCCTGAATGGCATTCTTTATCTCTGTGTTCAAATAAAACCTCCTCTTACATAAAAATCCCCGTCAAAAAATCTCCCCAAAAGAACGTATGTGATTTTATTGTAAAAGATATTGATTCTGATAGCAAATTAAATTTTTATAAATCCATATTTCCATATTTATGGTCGATCTTGATAAACTAAATGAAGCTGTCATACAAACTAAAGTTCATACGACAGCCCTCTTCATTTAATGCTAAATTCTTTTTTATTGTACTGTAAAATTCACCGTAATTTCAACCGACTTTGATTGTTTTACGATAGTTCCATCATTTTTTTGCATAACCAAACGATATTTCAAATTTTACTGTATTACTTCCTTCATGAAACAGTTCATCATTCCAATGAATATCTACAATGCCCCAGCCGGTTTCCTGACTTACTCTGTTCCAATCGTAACCATTTTGTTGAATTTTCAGATTTTCAAAGGAAATAGAACCAATTTCCTGTAACTCGTCCGGCACTGTTCCATACGTATATTTCAACATTCCTTTTCCAAAATCTACCGCAATTGCACTTCCGGATGTTACAGTTTCCAAATTAATTGTTGTCTGATCCGGTTCTTTCAATATTATTTCAAATTCATCGGCATTTTTATCTAAAGAAAACGTTGTCTGCGCATACATTTCAGAGCAGCCTTTGAGACGTTTGTATAAAACATACTCTGTATTATTTGTAAGATTTTTTGATTTCATAATTTCCAAGTCTGTCTGCGTAACCGTCCCATTTTTCTTCCGGAACATCAGAAATTGCTGTACCACTTGTGACACAAGCATATTCATATCCCGTTTCATAAGAAACAACAATTGACTCCTTTAACTGTTTTACTATAGTAGGCTCTGATACTGTAATTGCATCTCCTGTACAGGCAAAATCTACAAAATCATTCATCATATAATTTGCATCGCCCTTATAAATTCCTACCCAGATGCTTACCATCGCATGGTCTTTTTCTACTGTTTCATCTGGATATTCTTCCTCATACTTGAAAGGACGGGTCTGCACACTCCATCTTTCAATCTTACAAGCCTCTGTATCTTTACTCAGTTCCTGTTTTAAATCTTCTTCGAATGCATGTCTGCAAATTTCCGCACTCTTTAGTCCCGATACCGAAGCTATATGTGTCTTTTCCATTTCTGCCTGCACAATTTTCTTTGCTGCATCCAAAGATGCCCAGACAGAACCATCATATGTGAATTTCTTTACAAACTTTATGCCGGATATACTTATTGTTATTGTATATTCCCCTGTCTGCAATTTTTCTGAAAATTCCATATAATATGCCTGTGTGTCCTGCTGATGTCTGTATATCTTATCCATGTTCACCTTATTCCCGGCTGCATCTGTAACCGTCACTGCCTCTGACGCAATTTCTGCCGGAACTGTCTGATTAAAATATGCTGCAATCTTTTGTGAAGAACGAACCATAATATTAGTTAGTTTCAACGGATCTGGCGAAGTATAGGTGTATCCAGGATTGGTAGTTGTCGTTTCGGTATTCTTTCCATCTGAATTTACCTTGGACGATGTACCTGTAGCCACTTCCTGTGTCCCAGATGGTGTTTCTACTTTAACTGCCGTAGCTGTATCATTTTTTACTGCAACTTCTGTCTTTTCTCCAGTTGCTGCAACTTTACTTCCTTCTGCTCCCTTTGAAAGCGTAAGAGAAATATCTGCGGCAGCTTTTACATCTACCGGTGTACTGGACACAACACTTGCTCCTGCAGCCTTTTTCACTAACCTTAATTGGTACTGCAGTTGTGGTTTTTCCTTCTACAGAAAGTACTGCAGCCGCTTTAACATTTACTTCTCCAATTTTTCCATCTACAGCAAGATCAACAATAACCGGTGCAGAAATTTCTACTGCATCAATTGTTCCTGATGCTTCAATTTTAATTTTTCCACCTTCCTGTGTTACGGAAACTTTTGCCAAAGATGCACCCGCTTCAACAATAATTCTTGCATCTACGGCAGTAATTTTAATTGAATTTCCCTTCGCATTCTCGCGGTAAGTATTCGGCTTAATTGCCTGAATATCAATGGACTTGAATTTTCCATTGTTCACAACATCCGCATTCGGTGCATTGATCACCAAATCCACTTTGCTGTAATTGCCCTGTGGTACCGTAAATGTAACGGCTCCCTGCGTTGCAACCGTGATCTTTCTGACGTTTTTATTTTTCAGAGCTTTTTCCAGTTCTTTCTGCGAACCAACGGTCAGACTAGTAACTTTTGCTGTTTTCTTAACCGCAACCTTGCAAGTGAGTTTGGTTGTCTTGCCATTTTTTGTTGTTACCTTACAGGTAACGACAGCATTTCCGGCTTTTACTGCCTTTACCACTCCCTTTTTTGGAAACGGTTGCAATGGATTTCTTATTGCTGGACCACTTCAATTTGGCCTTTTTCCCTGCATTCTTTACTTTCAGGGTCTTTTTTCTGTCCCACCTGAAGTGTCATTGTCTTTGCATTTAATCTTGTTTTTTGGGTTGCTGCATATGCCGCTGATGGCTGATAGATCGTGATGATCATCGCAAATGCCAGTACAAATGCAAGCAGTTTTTTCATTTGTTTCATAGTCATCCTCCTGACAATGATTCATATCCTTTGAAATTCAGATATATTATTTTACTGTAAATGAAGCTTCTCCATCCGGAATTCCTTCTGCGGTAACGCTCACCTTATGCTCTCCTGCGGAAAGTCCTGTAGCATCCACCCAGATAACAAATACACCATCTCCATTTAAGAAAGCATCCTTAGGTTTTACTTCTGTACCATCTACTTTAATCACAAAATCTTTTCCATCCAGCTTTGGTGTACAGATAACGTACAGGGTTCCGTCAGATACCCAAGGCTCTTCTCCGTCCGGAAACATTCCATCAACCTTTAATGCTGTAAATTTGAAGGATTTTGTTACTGTCTTATAACCTTTTTTCTGGATGGCAAAGGTATGTTTTCCATCTGTAAGTTTCTTTGTAAGTGTAACATAAGAAACTACACGCTCTCCATCCTTATCTGTCCATGTACTGTAATCCTTTTTCCCGAGTTTCTTTCCATCCAGTACATAAGTTGCGCCCTTGATTTCCTCTCCCGGATAAGAAATAGTTTCTCCACCAGTGAATACACTAATATCCTTTGCTGCAATTCCAAGTGATTTTGCTGCTTTTTACGGTAACTTTACATGAATATGCAGCTTTTGTCTTTGTATCCTTTGCTGTAACAGTACAGGTGCCTTTCTTTACGCCTTTTACCAGTCCCTTTTTATCAACAGTGGCAATCTTCTTATTGGAAGTTTTCCAGGTTACGGATTTTACTCCTTTCACAGTCAGTGAAACTGTCTCTGTTTCATAAATAGAAACCGATTTCTTGTTCAGTTTTCCCGCAGCCTGCACCGGTGTTACCATGGCACATGTTAAAACCATTGCCAATGCTAAAACCATTACCACCGCTTTTTTTTCAGCTTGTTCATAATCATTTCCTCCTTATTTTAAATAATATTTTTTACATATTGATTCTACCCCCCCGAAAAGATATGTCAATGTGAAATTCGTTTTTATCCAGAAGCAAATATTATGTATCGTTACGTTCTCTGATATTTTCTGCCCATAATCCCTTCTCTGGCTTCTAGAATATGAGTTTCATGAAAAAACAGGACATATAGAGGAAAATTTTTTATATTATATCCCCATTTTCTCGTCAGTCAGGACATATACGAAAAAAACTGTTTGTTATGTCCCTTGTAAATGTCATAATAGGACTTTTTTATCACCTTTACGTCTATATGTCCCATTTGACTGTTTCAGAAGGACTTTTTTGTTATCATTTTGTCTATATGTCCCATACCGCTGCCACAGCAGGACATTTTTGTCACTCTCCTGTCTATATGTCCCACTTTCCTTATTCACTGGGATATTTTTCGACCTTTATCCTTTATATGTCCCGTCTGGTTCTTTCAGCAGGTTTTTATGTAGAACAGAAATGTTTCGCAAAGGGAAATCCGTATATCTGTTGGTTTCAATAACCAAAACTCCGGGAAATACACAACTCAATGTATTACCGCCTCCGTCGTCTTTTTGTTTTTCGGCATCATCCGCAATCTGTTTTCCGGTCGCATCCATATGATAATTTTTCTTCATGATCAGCTTCGAGATGGGCACAATCTTGTAACCCTGTTCCTCTAAATTGGTCAGCATGGCATCCAATGCATCTGCCGTATTTTGCTCCATTGTGACAGAGGATAATGGCTCCCGGTGCAAGTGCTTTATGGTTGCAAACCGTCGTGATAATAGAATCCACACCATAATTCTTCCAATCCAGACTATCCACTGACCACTGAATCGGATAATAATGCATGGCGTACGCCGTCTTGATCACATCATTGTCGTAAGCCCCATAAGGCGGCCGAAACAGATACATCTCATAACCGGTCAGTTTTTTTACCTTATCATGCACAGTTTTTAATTCACTGTCTTTTTTCTCCTGGGAAATTGTCGTCATGTCATAATGATGCTCACTGTGGTTTCCCAGATCATGCCCTCTTTTTTTACCAGCTCTTTCACACAATCAGGGTTATCTTCTACCCAGCCTCCGGTCATAAAAAATGTCACCTTTACTTTATGTTTATCCAAAACATCCATGATACGTGGAAAATCTTCTGCTCCCCATGCAGCATCGAAGCTGAGTGCTACTTTCTTTTCTGTTGTGTCTACACAGTAAATCGGAAGTTCACGATCCCCGACCTTAGCACTTGTAATCACTGCAGATGTCGCCTGATACGAGACAAACATCAGACAGCAAATAAGAGCCATGACAAGAAAACCGTTTCCGATCTTCCTGCATGACTCTTTTTTTAATTCACGATGTATTTTTTTGAACATAATAACTCCATCAAATGTCTTTGTAGAGTATATGTACCATTCCAAAAATTTAGACGCAATTTATGCCTGCAGCTCATCCGCTCTCTGAATGAAATCAATCACCACAAGAATTGACTGCAGTGCTGCTTTCTCTGCAAATGTTGCATAATCCATAGAAGCTCCCTCTCCATCCGAAATGGAACGTAAAATTGCAAACGGAACTTTATTTACATAACAGACATGTCCGATAGATCCGCCTTCCATCTCACAGGCAATCGCATCAAACCTCTCATGAATCTTTGTCTTCTGCTCCGGTGTGCTGACAAACAGATCCCCTGTGGCAATCGTTCCGACATGATAGTGAATTCCTTTTTTCTGCCAGGCAGCTGCCCAGCAGTCTGCACATTTTTTCGTCTGTCGGCAGATACACTTCGTTGATACCGGAAAGAAGTCCAACCGGATCTCCCAGAGGTGTCGTATTCATATCGTGCTGCACTACCTTATCTGCCACAGCAACATCCATTACCCCAAGTTCTTTGCAAAGTGTGCCACCCACGCCGATATTGATCACATAATCCACATGAAACTCCAGAATCATTGCCTCCGCACAGATTGCGGCAAACACCTTGCCGATTCCACACACTGCTGCAACCACTTCCTTATCTCCAATGGTTCCGCACACATAGGTAACGCCACTGTATTCCTTCGTGCTGATATCGCTCATGGATGCTTTCAGGTTATCCACCTCAATCTGCATCGCACCAATTACTCCGATTCTCATGTATCTTTTCCTCCTGCAATCTGTTTTATTCCGGATATGTAAAATCCATATTTGTCTGTTCTTCCAGCACAGCAAGATAGGTTGCCGCTTCTGCCTTTGCCGCTGCGAGAGATAAATTTTCATAATGTCCGCACTCAATTGCAGACTTACCGAATACCTCTCCTTTATGATCATAAATCTGTCTCAAAACCTCTTTTGTCATGGCAAACACTTCTTTGGGACTTCTGCTGTTACGAACCAGCAGATAAAATCCGGTCTGACATCCCATCGGTCCAAAATAGACAACTTCATTTCCCATCTCGGAATTGCGAATATAGGTAGCAAACATATGCTCCAGGGAATGCATGGTTGCATTGTCCATATAATCTCCTGCGTTCGGCTTGCGCGTACGCAGATCATAGGTAATCACATCCCCATCTTCACGGGAAATATAAAATCCCGGCATCAGAAGATTGTGATTGATTGTAAAACTCTTAATTCGATTCATTTTGTGCCTCCTGCAAAAAACTACTATTTCTTGATCAGAGTTCCCATACCACCGGTAATCTCTCCTGCTTCTTTATTTAATTTGGTTACAAGAACAGAGCGGATCGCAGACTCTCCAATGAAGTCAATTGCAGCTTCAATCTTAGGTGCCATGGTTCCTTCTCCGAATTCTCCTGCCGCAAGATATTTCTTTGCATCGGCAAGAGAAAGGGTATCCAGCTTTACCTCGTCTTCTTTGCCATAATTCAGGCAAACCTTATCTACACTCGTAAGGATCACCAGCATATCAGCATCCAGAAGTTCTGCAAGCTTTCCGGCTGCAAGATCCTTCTCAATGACAGCACTGGCTCCCTGCAGACGGTTGTTCTGTGCCAGAACCGGGATTCCGCCTCCACCACAGGCAATGACAACCTGATCGGCATCAGACAGTGCGGAAATTGCATCAATTTCCACGATATCCATTGGCTTTGGAGATGCCACAATACGGCGGTATCCGCCTTCCACCTCTGTCACATGATTCCCCTTCTTTTTCTTCTTCCTCTGCTTCTTCTTTTTGTCATCACACGACCGATCACTTTGGCTGGATGATAAAATGCCTCATCATACGGATCAACGACAACCTGTGTCAAAACAGTGGAAACTGTTTTATAAATACCACGATTTAATAACTCTGTACGGATGGCATTCTGCAGATCATATCCGATATATCCCTGACTCATCGCAGAGCAGACAGATGTCGGAGTTGCTGTATATTCCGGATACAGACGGCAGAATTCGTTCATTGCCGTATGGATCATGCCAACCTGCGGTCCATTGCTGTGTGTAATAACCACCTGATAATCTTCGCGGATAAAATCCGCAACTGCTTTTGCAGTACGCGCAGCTGCCTTCTGCTGTTCCGGCAGTGTACTTCCAAGAGCTTCATGTCCCAATGCGATTACAATTCTTTTCTTTTTCATACATCCTCCTAACTCTCCAACCCCGGCTTATGCTTCCAGGAATCTTTTTCTGGAGATAAAATTATACGTAGTAACTAACATGGTGGAGAATATTTTTGCTACTGCATAAAACATTCCTAAATGTTCTACGGCAAACCACATGATCATCTGGTTCATCACAAGCCCGATCATACTGAGTGCCACAAAAATAACCATCTCCTGTGCCTTCGTCATGTCTTCCTTTCCGGTAAAAACAAAACGCATGCTCAGGATATAATTCACAATAACGGATACGGTAAACGACACGGCACTGGATGCAAAATAATGCATGATATGTGTCTCTGTCAAAAAAAGATCATCAGTCCATAATCAATGCCAAAGCACAATCCACCGACCGCACCAAACTTACAGAACTGAATGATCAAATCTTTTATCCTATTCATTTTTGTCTGACTCCTGTTTCTAAAACTGCAACTACCCCATGGCATTATCCTGCTGCCACAGGCAGTGTTGCTTTTAAAATACAAAATAGATTGCCCGAATTATGTTCGGACAATCTATTATAGCGCATCTTATGCAATTTGTCATTAATTATTTGATCAACCAAATCCATCAAAGAAACCGGAGTTGCCGGAATTATCGGAATTTTCCGAGTTTCTGGAATCGCCGGAGTTACCGGAATCCTGTGAGTTCTGAGAATCATTGGAATTATCGGAACTGCTCTCGGATACAAAATCGGACTGTGCTGCAAGTGTCACGGTAATGGATTTTTCCTTGTAGCCATTTTCCAGCCGTTCCATTGTCATTTTTACTTCATCCCCTGATTTGTGGGATGCGATCAGCTGTTTCAGCTGCGTCATACCTGTAATTGTCTGGCCGTCAAATTCTGTAATAATATCCCCCTGACGAAGTCCTGCTTTTTCTGCCGGTGATCCGAGACAACCTGATATACATATACCCCCTGCGGCATGTTATAAGCACTGGCAACACTGGAAGAAATATCCTGTCCCTGAATGCCGAGGAACGCAGCCTTGGACTGATCTACCTGTCCTTTTTCAATCAGCTGTTCAACGATCGGCATGGCATCTGACATCGGGATTGCATAACCAAATCCCTCTACACTCGTATCAGAATATTTTGCAGAGTTGATACCAACGACCTCTCCGCTTGCATTCAGCAGCGCACCACCGCTGTTGCCAGGGTTAATTGCTGCATTGGTCTGGATCATGTTGTTATTGACCACTGTCTCTCCGGTCTGTTCATCCTGCACGGTAACGGTTCTTCCTAACGCACTGATAATACCGTTGGTAACGGACTGTCCGTAACCAAGTGCATTGCCGATGGCGATAACGCCCTGACCAACTTCCAGGGTATCGGTATCCTCGTTTACCGTAGCTACCTTGATTTCTTTTAATGTAGAATCCTTAATATCACTCAATGCTACTTTGACTACCGCCAGATCATCCGAAGCATCGGTTCCCTGCACCTTACATTCTACGGTTTCGTTATCCACAAACTGCACTTTCAATGAATCGGCATCTGCAACAACGTGATTGTTTGTCGCAATGTAAAGATATTTGCTGTCCTGTTTGATAATAATACCGGACCCTGCACTCTCACTCTGCTGCTGCTGTGTCCCCAGAATGTCTGATAGGATACCGTTCCGGTATTTGTAATTGCCACAATGCTCGGCATTGCCTCTTTTGCGATTCCGGAAACATCGGAAAGATCCGCTGCATTGCCGGTACTCGTCTGGCTGACTTTTGCGGAAGAAGAACTCTTTGAACTGCTTACATTCTGTCCGGAAACTCCCAGCGCTTTGGTTCCTACATAGCTGACTCCGGTAAATACACCTCCGGCTACCAGACCAAAGACCAGAGCAACTGCCGCACACTTACCAATGGTAGCTCCGAATCCGGATCTGCGACGCGGTTTCCGGGTGCCGGGCCTCCTGTCGGCTGCTGATACGGATTGTACGCATTGTATGATGTATTCTGGTATGTCTGTCCCTGACTGTTACTATTGTACGGATTGTATCCATTCTGATTATTTTGTGTACTCTGATTCTGATTTTGATTCATATTATTATAATAGTTGTTATCCATAATGAAAAACTCCTTTCCTGTTTTCTAAGGAGAATTCTACCTGTCAACTGTGTTCAAATTGTGACAAAGTTCTGTAAATTTTGTAAATCCCTGTTAAATTGCAATGCCATTTTTCTTTAACAGTTCTCTGGCAGACTCTACCGAATCAGTTCCGAGCGCATTTTTCACCGGTGCAAATTCCTTTTCCCGCTCAACCTCAAACGGAAGACAATTATCCATCATATACACCATATCCAGTATGAGTGTTTCAAATTTGTAGGCATTCGGCTCCTTCGGTTTCTGCAGCTGACCGTTTTCATCCAGATACGGAACCTTCTTCTCTACAATATGCATCGGAAGATTTGTTTTTACAATCTCCATCAGCTTATCCACACGGAACAGATAATTTAAAATCACACCGAACCCGTAAAGCAGCGAACCATTTTCATTGACAGCCTCTGCCATCTCCGGCGTCAGTTCATAGTATTCGACAATCGATGGTTTTCCATCTTCCAGACACATTGCACCCACACGTTCATACGGAGAAACCTTACGCACGACTTTCGAACCACACACACATCCAGACAAAATCGTTGCCCCGACAAACACCGGATCCGCAATCCGCTGCAATACATTGTCCACGGCAAAAACATTCAGCCATTCAATCCCACGTGTCCGGATATCTTCATCCAGATGTGCCCGGAGCATGGATTTAAACCATCCACCGTTTCCATTCGGAGACATCGCGAGAGAATCCTCCGATTCCATCAGTATGTTTCCATCGAAATCGACCGCCGGAACCATCTCCTGCACAAAAAATTTCACATAACTGCTGTCATATCCGAAAAAATCATGTTCTTCAAAAAAGTCCGCGTCTGTACATCGTTTTTTTTCGCTGGTCATAATATAAAGCGGAATCCACACACCTGCCTCATGTTTTACCTGCATCAGATTTTTTAATCAGCTGTTCAAAAATATAGAGTGTTTTCGTCACTCCGATATTAAACATGCCTTTTGCCTTGTCAAATCCCAGCCGGGTACCCTGCCCTCCCGCCAGAAGAATTGCACCGACTTTTCCTTCCCGGAGTGCTTTCAGTCCCGTTTCCCGATACAGATCTTCCTTCTTTCGGATTTCGGAAAGTTCGGTCGCCTGCAGCGGCGCAAACGTCCCTCTTTGCTGTTTTTTCTGATGAATCAGTTCCAGACAGGTCCAGTCCATTTCCTCCAGCTGTTTTTCCAGTTTCTCCGGCACCTGCGCATCTGCCAGTTTCTGTAAATATTTCTGCTTATACTCCATAATATTTTTTCTTTACCTGTTCGTTCATGGAAACATTCTCCTTTATCTTTATTGACTTCCCTCTCCAATGACAACAGTAGACCAATCATGCCGATTGGTCTACTCTTATTCCCCAATTGATTACTGTACATTTGTTCCGCCAGTAGTTTCTGATCCCTTCTGGATCTCATCCGTGCCTGTGGCACCTACTGTCTCGTTATAATCCGATGTATTAATCTTTGCAGAATCTGCCGTGATTCCGGTTGTATTTACAATCGTTTCAGAGATTGCCTGCACCGTCTGTGATGGTGTATACGCGGCATCATCAAACATGTATTCATGCAGTTTTTTTACATTCGTCACAAGATCTGCCGGAATTACCGTATCTCCACATCTCGGCATGTTTTTCGTAGTCAGATCTGTTGGAAAACCAGTGGTGCTGTTGATTTTGTACTTGGTTACATCTTTCGCCAGACTCACCATCTGATCCAGCGAAAGTGTTGTGGAAATATCATCTACCACACTGTTACAGATTTTGACAAGTGTTGCCGGATTTGCTTTCTTTGCTTTCTCCAACATTGCCTGCAGCACAATTCTCTGACGGGATGCACGTTTAAAGTCATCTCCGGAAAGTTTTCGGATTCTGGCATATGTGGTTGCCTGTGTTCCATCCAGATGTACCAGACCGTACTGTGTCACATTCGGGGTATTCTTTCCGGTTACGCCGTCCACATCTTTCTTGTACTTGTTGATCTGGTTCATCTCGCCCTGGGTAATATTCAGATCCAGCCCTCCCAGATCATCAATCACTTCTACGACAGCTGCCCAGTCCACACACACATATTCCTTGATATCCAGATCCAGATTGGAATTTAACATCTGAACCGCCTGTTTTGCCCCCGCCTCTGGCATAAGCATTGTTACACTTGAAATAAGTGCCGCCTCCGACTGACAGAAATGTATCACGGTATACCGATACCAGTTTGACATTTTTTGTCTTATTATCAATACTTGCAATCATGACAACATCGGAATTTCCCTCTTGGTAGTTATTTGCACTCCGGTTATCCAGACCAAACACTGCAATATTGGTATATCCTTCCAAAGACTCCAAGGTATCTTTGCTGAGATCATCATTAATTCCCTCTGCCTCTGTCTCACTCATATTTTCATATTTCACACGATTTACCATGCCAATAAAATACGCAGCGACAAGCAGGATTGCGAGAAGCAGAATTTCAAATACAAACAATACAATCTTTCTGCTCTTCTTTTTTTTCTTCTCTTTTTTTTCTTCTTCTATTATCTGCCATTTTTTTTAATCCTTTTGCCTATTGTGTATATACAGCCATGCGTCTGCATAACTGACGCGGTCCTGTTCCGACATGGAAGTATATTTCTCCAGGTCGAGATTGGTCAGCCGCATCTGCGCGTTCCCACACTGATGACATTCGACATCTTTTCGTCTGGAAACCATACGGAGCCATCCACATTGCGGACAAATGTATATTTTCATCATAACTGTCTACCGATTATTCAAAGTGCTTTAACACTTCTGCTTTTAATTCTTCCAGTATCTGATCTGCACCATCCAGGGTATCTCCCTTAACACCGACATAAAATTTAATCTTCGGTTCTGTTCCAGATGGACGTACACAGCACCATGCATTATCGGATAACTCATAATACAGGACATTGGAAGACGGAAGTCCGGTAGCAGTCACCTCCCCGGTCTTTAAATCCTTACGGGTGTCTGCCTTGTAATCGCGGACTGCAAGTACATCAAACGCTCCAAGCTTTGCCGGAGTACTCTGTCTTGCCCGATCCATAATCTGCTGAATCTGTGCGGCACCATCGATTCCCTTAAGTGTCATGGTTGCGATTCCCTCACGGTAATATCCGTACTTTTCGTACATATCGATCATGCCATCCCAGAGTGTCTTTCCCTGTGATTTATAAAAAGCAGCAACCTCACACAACATACATACAGCTGCCGGAGCATCCTTATCTCTTGCATAAGTGCCAGGAAGACATCCGTAACTTTCTTCAAATCCGAACACATAATTCTTTTCTCCGGATTTTTCATATTTCAGCATCTGCTCACCAATATACTTGAATCCGGTCAGTACTTCTACCAGCTCCACATCGTATGCCTTTGCGATTGCCTTTGCCATGTCGGTGGAAACAATGGATTCTACCAGTACCGGATTCTCCGGCATTGTATTATTTGCACGTTTCTGTCCCAGAATATATTCCGCAATCAGCATTGCAGACATGTTTCCGGTAAATGTCACATACTCGCCGCTTTTCGTATCCTTGCAGTATACACCCAGACGGTCGGCATCCGGATCGGTTGCCAGAACCAGATCCGCATCCTTTTCCTTCGCAAGCTTTAATGCAAGTTCCCATGCATCCGGATTCTCCGGGTTCGGATACGGAGCCGTCGGGAAATGTCCGTCGGCAACTGCCTGCTGTGGCTCGATATATACATTTTCAAATCCCAGATCGCTCAGCACACGCTTGACCGGACCAAGACCGGTTCCGTGTAACGGTGTATAAACAATCTTGATATCCTTTGCCATCTTTTTGATGATCTCCGGATGAATGGATAAATTTCTCAGCTCTGCAAAATAGGATTCATCCACATCGTCGCTGATGATCTGATACAGCCCTTCTGCCTGTGCTTTTTCCTTCTCCATGGTCTTTACCATGTCAAAAGAAGTTACTTTTGCTACTTCCGCCATAATACCGGTATCATGTGGCGGTGTTACCTGCGCGCCGTCTTCCCAGTATACTTTATATCCGTTATATTCTCTCGGGTTATGGCTTGCGGTAATAACAATACCTGCAATACATCCGAGTGTCCGGACAGCAAATGAAAGTTCCGGAACCGGGCGCAGACTCTTGAACACATATGTTTTGATTCCGTTTGCTGCAAGACAAAGCGCCGCTGCATCGGTAAATTCATCTGCCATCAGACGGGAATCATGTGCGATTGCCACACCTTTCTCCTGTCCTCCCTGTGCCAGAATATAGTTTGCCAGTCCCTGTGTCGCCTGACGGACCGTGTAGATATTCATACGATTGGTTCCCGCACCGATCACCCCGCGCAATCCGGCGGTTCCAAACTCCAGTGTACGATAAAAACGATCCTCGATCTCCTTGTCATCACCGGCAATTGCCTTCAGTTCTTCCCTTGTCTGATCATCGAAATACGGGTCATTACACCACTTGTCATATTCCTGTCTGTAATCCATGATTTTCCTATCCTCCTGATCTGCACTCCTTGCGATACATATCCCCTATGCCTCGCCCAAGATTTTTCATTCTCTCCACTCGCAACTTTTAAAACCAATTGCTGTATGCCATTTTATCACACTCTTGGTTTTTGAAAAGTTTTTCGCAGAAATATTAGAATTCCTTAAGAAACTCATCCAGCTCCTTTTTTTGCCTGCTCATAGGACGGAAAACAATCCCATGAATGCCACAGGTTTCTGCTCCTTTTATATTTACCGGACGATCATCAATAAATACGCTTTCTTCCGGTTCCAGCCAGTATTCATCACACAGATATTCATAAATTTCCGGATCCGGCTTCATTTTCTTTATTTTATATGAAAAAAACAACGCCATCCATAAGCGGAAGAAATTTCAGTTTATCCTTTGTCTGATCCAGCATGTTTTCACTGTAGTTGGAAAGGATATACACATGATATCCTCTTGCCTTCAGATCGAGAATCCATTCCATGGCATACGGGAACAGTTCCACGGTATTTCCGACGGTTTTATGGATTTTCGTAATTTCGTCTGCCAGTTCGGGTGCTCCCGCAATAAATTTCTGTAAGAATTCATCCGGTGTCCCAAGTCCCTGATCGGACGTATCCCACAATTTGTTTTGAAACATTGCTTCATTAATTTTTTTCTGTTTTTTTTTACTAATTCCCAGACGCTGCATATACGCATCCGGCTCGTAGGAAACCAGGACCTTTCCCACATCAAAGATTATATTTCTGATCATGTTGTACTCCCTTATAAAATTTGTTTATTCCTATCATAACACAAAAACGCCGCATCGTACACACTGGTATCGACACGGCGTTCATTCGTTATGTTCTAGCAATATATCTGAAATGTTGAATTTTCCTCCTTTTCCAACACTGAGCATCTGCATCTGCTGATCCAGCATGCCTGCAAACGATGCCTTCTTCTGCTTCATCTGTGATTCCCCATGATTCTCACGTGGAGACTGATAGGTAATCGCAATGATGCTTCCTACGGGTACAATTGTCTGATATCTGTCCTTGATTGCTGCGGTAACGCGCCTCCCTTCCATGATTGGCGTTCTTTTTGTTTACCTACATTATTTATATCGGACATCTTTACCATTTCTTAACCATTTTTCTGAAAATTTATCCATTTTTCTTTCAAACAACATTTTCTGACAAAAAAAGAACGGAATCGCAATGACTCCGCCCTTACTGGCTGACAATTATTTTGTTGTATAATATCCACTATATACGATCTCGTAATGATCAAAATTTGGATGAGAACTTTTTGAAACATAAAATTCCGGTGTTGTTTTTGTTTCTTTCTTATCCAGATAAATTGATCCATTATTTAAGTCTATAATATTTCCACTTGCATCATAGCTGAGAATATAAACCTCTCCATATACATACTGGCTTGTTTTGTTTACTTCCTTTAATTTAAAAAGTAATACGTGTATCAGATGCCTGTTCATCCACAACGGTAACTGCAAGTTTATCGGTTCCCACTGTTTTGTATTTGCTGTCAGGGTTTCTCTGATATCCGGTCACTTTGATACTGGATTTTTCGATATCCACATTTTCTGCAGAAGTTGTATAAATTGTCTCGTATGCCATCTTCCCGCTTACTGCACGATAAACGGTCTCCTCCTTGGCTGCAAGTTCTGATCCGGAACTGTCCTTCAGCGAATACTTTACCGCAATTCGGTCAAACGTTGCCTTCGTATTGTTTTTCACACGGATCAGAATATAATTTCCATCCAGTTTCTGAAGCTTAAGGTCAAACTTCGGCTCCGCAACCGTTACTTTTATCTTTAAAGACTGCGTATGTCCGTAATAATCTTTCCCTTTTTATAGTTACAACCGAAGTTCCTGCTTTCTTTGCAGAAATGGTATACTGCTTTTTCGATTTATTGGCTTTTACTGTTGCAACTGCTTTCTTGGTGCTTGACGCACTACTTAAAGATTTCACACCGGTAAGATACCAGGTATAGGTTTCTCCCTTATAAAGTGTTAAGCTCTCATTCTTTGTGGCTGCCTCCACAGATGCCGGTGTCACCAGCGCCAGAATCATGGCAAAAGCCAGACATGCCGTAATTACCCTCTTCATTACTTTTTTCATTCTTTCAATTTCTCCTTTCAATCTTTTCATGGATTTACGCAAACGGTGCAGGCAAATGTTTTCCCCGTTTACTTTCAATGTTACTTTGGCTGTGCCGGTACCCTTTGCCGTCACTTTGCCACTGGCATTTACTACCGCAACCTTCGTGTTGCTGCTGGACCAGGTAATTCCTTTGCTTTGTCCGGTCACTTTAAACGTGCCGGTCCTGCCTTTGGAAAGAACCATGGTTACCCGGTTCACCGCAAGTCCCGGATGGTTGTTGTAGTATATGTTTTATCTGCACTCGCTGAAGTTTCCAGCGTTGATGCCTTATATTTTTTGCCGGCGATTACGACAGAATTTTCCATGTGTTTTTTGCCGTTGACCACTTTGGCGGATATGCCATAATGCTTCATAATCAACTGATAAGCTTCACAAAACCCCTTATAATTTGCCTTGCCCTGCTCGAGTGCTTTCTGTGCCAGAACCGATGTTCCATTCGGGGAAACATTCTGCTGCATCCACTGCTGGGCGGCAACTGCCTTTTCATAATCGCTCATCCCGGAGGTCACATACTGATTCCAGATAATATCAAGCACGTTTTTCTGGGAACGCGCAATCACCGTATAGGGATATGTATAAGTTTTTTTGCCAATGGTTGCCGTTATTTTTACAGTTCCGGCTTTTTTCGCCGTCAGCCTTCCATCCGCATCTACCGATACCACACTGCTATTTGAACTTTTCCAGACGGGTGCCACAGAAGCATTCAATACGACAATGGATCGGCTCTCTCCCACATACAGTTTACTATACCCTGCCTGTATTTGTAAAGATGTCTGACTGCTATAATGAATTTCGTTTGCTTTCGCATACGTTTCCGCCGCAGAACCATACGGAGTAACTATCGTAAGCCTTGCCTTGTTACATCCTGCAAATGCATCTATTCCAATCGTTTTTACGCTGGCCGGAATCTCAATTTGGTACAAATCCGTCTGATTCTGAAACGCCTGTGTTTCAATCGTGGTATATCCTGATGGAATCTTTACCGTCTGCAAATTTGTCAGAATCAGCTGGCCAAGATTCGTTCCGATGTTAGTAACTACGTAGGAATTACATTTTGCAGGAAAGGTAACTGTGCTTTTTTCTCCCGTATACATATAAATGGAACAGCCTTTTTTTCGTTGTTGCACCTTTTTGGAATCTGATAGACAAATCCTGCCGCATCCTGCGCATATGCAGTTCCATCCATATCTTTGACAATCTCTGCAGCCTCTGCGATATATGGACTCCCCGCCAGCAGCACGGTAACTGCCAGGAACATCCCCGCGATCTGCCGGATACTCTTTTTCTTAGCTGTTTGTTCTCGGAACTTCATATCTTTTCCTCACTGTAAATTTCCACTACTGTACGATATTATCCGGAATCTCCAGATCAGCATCTGTCAGGATCTGTCCCTCAACGACTTTATTGACAAGCTGCTCTGCATATTTTACCTGCACCTCATCCGGATACATGACATAGCTTCGTTTCGTAGGCATGGAATAGGTGGTCGATGATCCGCCGGTTCCTGTAACTGCATAAGACTTTACATTCCAGGAAGCCAGATCCGACAACTGCATTTTTACCAATGCAGAAATATCCTCTGAACTCATACTTGTCGTAAACATCCCCGACATACTATCCATAATTGCTGAATAGTTGCTAAGCACCGTTGTTCCGGAAGAAATCTTCTTAATCAATGCCTCAATTGCCTGCATCTGATGACGTCCTCTGGAATTATCCCCATCTGCAAAAGATTTTCTCTCCCGTACATAGGAAAGTGCCACTGTGCCATTTAACTGGTTCGTTCCCTGATTGATATAAAATCCACCCTCACTGGTGCGGAAAGCCTTTTCCGATTCCACGGTAATTCCTCCCACGGCATCCACAATTGTCTTAAATCCGTTAAAGTTGATCTGCACGTAATAATCTACATGTTCATCATACAGATTTCCAAGTGTTGCCATGGAACAGTCAATTCCATACATTCCACAATGGGTCAGTTTATCTTTTGCACCTGCTGACGCTGCCGTATCCACGTAGTAATCTCTCGGTGTATTAATTAGAAGCACCTGCTTCGTGGACGGATTGACAACCGCAAGAATATTGACATCACTGCGGCTGGTAGTAAGTGTAAGGTTTCTAGTATCCGAACCACTGATATAAACCACAAACGGATCTGTTGTAATTGATTTTTCTGCAGTCTGTGAATCTTCCGTAACCACATTTTTCTTCTTCATGGTCATACAGTGTTCTTGTTCTTGAAGAAAATGTTTCATATCCATCCTGTGCCTCTACCACATCCACATATGCCACATTCATCAGCATTGCATCAGCACTTCCCTCATACAATGCCTGTACCATATCAGGAATGTTGTCATACACCTGTGTACGGATCTGTGTCCCGACAGTTTCATTGATCTTTTCGATTGCCTTTTGGGTATGTTCGTAATCGTATTTTTCGGTAATTGCAAACACATAGTCTTTTGCATCCATCAGTGTCTGCGCCGGATCATCCGTCATCACATAGGCGGACACGGTATCGGTGGTCTTTACATTTCCGGCAATATTATCGAGCGTATTTCCGGCCTTTACAAGCATATAGGAACCACCCACACACAATCACACATGCAAGGAAAAGAATTACACCAAGCGTACGCCTGACATAGCATCCGGTCTTTTTCTTTCCCTTTTTCTTTTTACCAAAATAAAACAGACAATATTCTATAATGAGCAGCAGCAGCAGACTTAATCCAAGCAGGATCACATACAGCGTTGGAACAATATTCAGCCACAAAACAACTCCGACCGTTGCCAGGCTCAGTAACAATTGGATCACAAGCATAATCCCTGCGATCATTTTCCATTTGCTTTTCTTTTTCTCTTTGGTTTTCATATGTCATCCCCAATTATTTCTTGTTCGACAAAACACCGTTTTTATTGCTATAGTAAATTTTTCCATTTCGTTTAATCTTCTTATTTTTAATTAGTACTCCATTTTTACCAAAGTAATAATTATGTTTTCCCACATGAATAATCTTATTGCTTTGTAATTTTCCTTTTGAGTTAAAATAATATTGATACCCGTCAATCTTTGCAATTTTTCCCGACACTAATGTTCCATCTGCCCGAACAGCATATGTACTATTCTTAAAATCATAAAGTTCCGTATGAGAATCCCCCTACAGCAAGAGTTCCATCGCTTTCAAACAGATAATTATCTCCTGCAATTGCATACACCCGTTACGGTACATTTTTCCATTTTTCCCAAAGAAATAATCTTCCCCGTCTATATTAATCCAGTCATCCTCTGTCATTGCTCCATCTTCATTTAAATAATAATAATCAGATCCTATCTGTGTCGGATAGATATCATCCTCAACATTTTCATCATCACCAACAATATCCGAATTAATTTATACCCATTTTTGTCAAAATAATAGGTTTCACTTCCAATTTTCTTTCTGCCGAATCCATATATGCATAATTTTCATCATCAGACAATCTGAAATAACGTTTCTTTCCGTTGTAACTATGCCATCCCGAGTAATTTCCCGCTGAATTATAGGTTCCATAATCCATCTGTCCACCTTTGCGAAAATAATAGTAGTGTTTCCCCTATCATTTTAACCCCGGTAGACAATGAACCATTTTTATCAAAATAATACATATCGTGGTCACGGTAGAGACCATCAGCTCCATATAATGACTGCCATCCTGTCATTTTTTTTACCTGTTTCTACAGTATCTCCGCGAGATAGTGTAATCTTATCATTCTCAATATGGAAAATCAATGTTTTCTCTTCATTTCCCACCAAATAACAAAGACCATAAGATGTCATGCGCTTAATCGCTGTTCCTGTACGCCATTTATTCGTCTTCGCATCTGTCTCGAAACTCCAGTGTTCGGAATAAAAAGCATAAGATGGCTGTACCGCCTCCAATAATGACACTGAATTTCCACTTCCAATTCCATGATGATTCATTTTCATAATATCACATTTTAAAGACGTACCATAACGTGAGACTAACCGATCCGATTCATCAGAATAACTATCTCCCGCTGTAAAATAACGTGTATTTCCACAGGTAAAAATAACTGCAAGTGAACAATTATTTTCATAACGTATAAAACGTTCTTTTTCTTTTGTAATACTGGTATAAGCATATGGGGAAATCTCATTCGTGTTTACTGGCCCAATAACTTTTCCAGTCGCATCACCAACATTGACCTGATCCCCAACATTCAGATATACAATTCTTCCTGTTCCCTGTGTGCTCATAAATGCTTGAAATGCTGCATAGCGGGATGGATAACTTCTTGATAAAACCGCCAGCGAAGGGTCTGGCAGATATAACGTATCAATCGTAATCCCGGAAAGTGCAAACTGCTTCAATCCAGCCTGTAAATCCGTAGAACATCCTCCAGTATGATCTGTGTGCAAATGGCTAAACATCACATCTACATGAGTAACTCCCAATGTCTGTAGCTGTTTAATGATTGCAGGTGCGTGATTGTCTGCGCCAATATCAATCAACAAATAATGTCCTTTCGATTCTAACAGTGTAGAATCCCCTTTTTTCTGAATTAAGATAAAGTGCATAAATATTAAGTTCTGTATTATCTGATGCCTTTACTTCAGTTGTGAATACAAACGGAAGTAATAAAGCCAGAATCAATCCAAAACAAATGCCTTTCTTTCGCATAATATACGTCCTTTCATTTATGTGAAATCCAAGTAAAACATTTTTAATATACCATATTTACTAAAAAAGATCACTGTAAATTTTACATATTAAAAGAGAACAAATGAACCATCATCTATTCTCTCTTTTATTACTTCACATACGTAACATTACTGTCTTTTTTGCAATGCCTATCTTCCCACTCTTGCAACCGCTTATTTTATTTTTGCTGATTTCATTACCTTTGGATTGCATTCAAAATGTGATTCCGTATGCTTTACATTTATGAATTATATTTTTTATCAATGCCAGTCAATAATCTCTGAAATCAGTCTTTCACAATAACCTTTTCATAAAACCAAACACCTAATTATATATACTTGCATCATTTCAAAAATCCTTTTACCTTATTTACGACTTTTTTGCTAAGGGGTTCTGTTGCAATTTTCTGATTTTTAATTCTCTCTTTTTGTAATAAATCCGAAGTAAAATTTAATTTTTTTTTTCGATAATCTATCCAGTTTTTCATCCAAATTTGTATAGTAATCTCTATTTCTTTCTGCAATTTCTTCCAGAGAACATTGGGAAACCGGAACTATTCCCTCCAGCAAATCCGTCTGCTTTATTTTTCTGTCAAATGCAGTTTCCTGCGGATCTTCTCCGTCCATAAAAATATTTGGGATATCATTCTTTTTTCAAAAATGCAACATACCTGTCGAAATTCTGTTTCTGATATTTTTCAATCTGCGAAAAATCCTGCTGTTCCACAAGTTCCTGCAATGTCAGTTTTTCATTCAGCTTACTCTCATGTATCGCATTTAAATGATGATACTCTGCCAATTCCCTAGTTCTTGAGTCCTTCGTCACAAGCAATGCCGGAGTCCCTGCTAAAACGGCTGCAATATTTCCATGTAACCTTGATCCAAAAGTCAAATCTGAATCATTCAGGAATTCCATCCACTTAGGTACATTACAAAAAAAATCTCAATCGACCATCCTGATAAATTTTATCTGTAACGTTGCGGAAATTATATTCGATTTTATATTCATATGGAGCACCTAAATAAATACTTCTGAGTTCATTTACAACTTGTCCAATAAAATAATGGTTTTCAAATTCCTTCATTTTTAATTTAATAAACTTACAGTAGGAACAGAAGCTGCAACATTTGAATTAAAACATACTTTAGAATTAACATCTAATTTCGGATTTTGTATATGCAATCGTTTTCCCTTCATATACATAGATGGACAACCTATCACCATAAAATCGCGTCCTTCTGCAAAACCTAATGTCTCCAAATATTTACCGGTTAATTCACCTCTTACCCCAATACAATTTGATTTTTCAAGTACTGCGGTAACAAATTTCTTTACAGCTTCATCCTGTGGTTTGGATTGTGAAAAATCCGGTTCATAGGATTCCTTTAACCCAACGCCAATTACATAACATGGAATCTTTAACTTTTTAACAAAAGAAGTTAATTCATTTAATTCATTCACAAAATTCTCTCTGAACGCATCAGCCAATGGAATGACAAAACAATCGAAGTTTTCATTAACATATTCAGGTTTATAATAATTTGTATTATAATAATTTGCCTGAATTACTGTATTGTCGTCGATCATCAATGAACGCAATACCCCATTTAAATATAAAAAATTACCAACATTGGTTCCAATAACATTATGCGTCAAAATATATCCCGGGGAAAATGTCTCAAATGGAGACATTCCTCCTCTATAATAAATTCTTGACATTACGTCTCCTTTCTCACCACCCAATTGCCTTTCTTAAGTTCATAATCAGTTCATCGATATCTCCCTCCCGGAAAATACTGCTTGTACCTGCTACAAAAATGTCCGAACCATTCTTGTATAATTTTGCCGCATTCTCACAGGTAATGTTTCCGTCGGATTCAATATATACCTCCGGATGTCCCAGATCATCCAGATATTTACGAATACGTGCTGCTTTTTCAATGGTATGCGGTACAATTTTCTGTCCGGCAAATCCCGGATTAACGTGCAGCACCAGAACTCCCGCAATATAATCTACAATTTCCTCCAATACCTGGATCGGTGTACCCGGATTAATGGCAATCACCGGCTTAACCCCTTTCTTTGCAAGATGATCGAGGGCACTTCTGGATATGACAGGTTCCTTCATAGTGCAGGGACACATGCTCTCCCGGCTGGAAATCAAACCAGTCCAGCTTATCTTCCGCACGGTCTACCATCAGATGACAGTCCAGTGTAATATCTGTTTTCTTACGCAGTCTTTGACCATATGCAAGGTTTGGGACAAACGTACCGTCCATGACATCCACATGTAAAAATTCAATATTATTTCTCTCAAATTCATGTACATAATCCATTACCTGATCAAATCCCGAACACATAATAGATGCTGCAATTTTTCCTTTTTCTCTCACGAAATTTTCCTCCATTTTTTACTCTGAATATTTATCGTTATTCTGACTTTCGGAATCTTTTTCCTGTGCTTCCCCGCGGTTCTGCACGACAGAACGGTCATCATCGCGATACCGCTTGTCTACATGTTCTCCATTCATTCCGAAATTATTGCTTACTGCCGCAAGTGCTCCCTGCATGGATGCCGCTGAATACTTTCCGATCTCTTCGTCATTCCCTATAATCAGATCAATTACTCTATCTGTTGACTTCCCGTCTGTGTATGCGAAATTCTTCTTTATAAACCATTCAAGCTTGTCGGTATTGTACTCTTCTTTCTCCAGAGCTTCCATCAGTTGATCAAAACGCTTGATGATACGTCCCGGTACAATATCCTAATATGGCTCATAGAAATCTCTCGTAGAAACATACATGATCTGATCAAATGCGTAAAACAGCATCGGTCTTCTCAGCAGAGAGAATTCATAAATAATGGATGAATAGTCGGTAATCAGCAAATCTGTAATGAATAAAATGTCATTGACTTCACGATACTGTGCCGCATCCGCAATGCAGTCTCTGTACTTTTCCGGAATATTGATTTTCTCCTGTACAAATGGATGCATCTTTACTATGAGGTAAGAATCTGTCCTCTTACATAATTCTCCCCACTCTTCAAAATCCAGTTTTTCCATCGGGAAATGTGCATCCACAGCGCTGTTTCCACGGAATGTCGGCGCATACAGAATCACACGCTTCGCTTCTTTTGCCCCCGGAAATTCCGCATATACACGTTCACAGGTTTTTTTCTTGTAATCCTCATCAAAGAAAATATCTGTTCTTGGAATTCCGACCGGATAAAACTTATCGATACCGATACCAAACGCTTCCTGATGATGCAGTGCCGAATGATAGGAGCTGACCGGTACATGGGTATAACATTTATGCACCGACGTATTGATCGGCGGAGCTCCTGCCTTTGACATACGCTCAAGTCCCAGCGCCTTAAATGCTCCGCAGGCATGCCATACCTGAATGACTTTAACATTCTTATCGTAAACCGGTTTATAAATTTCCGGATAATAATCGTCCAGTAAAATCACATCACTGCTCGCCAGACGATAGATAAAGCGTATCATTTTAAATGGTCATCGTATGTCTTATTGATCGTAGGTTTGAAATCCAGTACAAACTTATATTTTTTGTCCAGTCCACGCTCAAGATACGGTTGTAAATAAATTCTTCATTTCCACCAATTTCAGCACGTGATCCGGAACAGAATAAAATCTTATTGCCACGCTTTTTACAGCACTTGTTGAAAATATTAAAAACAACCACAAAAAGCTTCTGGGCCCAATCCTTTAAATCGTTACGCACTCCATAATATAATTCCCCCCCACATTTTCTGCGAATATAATTTTTACGCGGTTTCGGGAGCACGGTATCAACATGAATAAAAAGTTCATCCGTATCCAGATCCATTAAGGATTTACAGATTACATGATGTCCTTTTCCCTTGTTAACGACCACATCATTTTTCCACTCCGCCTGTTCCCGTTCTTCAATAATGCTTTTTGCCACCTGCAATGGATACTGCTTTCCCTTCCCATCCACAGCAATCGGATAATAATCGCCACTGGAAATCGGATTATTCTCATTTGCCTGCTCCACATGAAGCATCATACGGAAGGTATCCCCATCCCACTCAAATACGGATGGTTTTATGGTAATCTTCAAATCATAATTATAAAAAACAAATTTTAAACCTTTCGGTCTCTCTCCCTTTACATAACCTTCAAAATAATATATAACCCTGCGGGCAGTCAATTTGGATATCGCGAGTTCCATTGTGTATCTCCATTTCTAACTTCTGTATTTATTCCATAACAAACATAACTTTGGTAGAGAATGTATTTCTGTCTCTCATCACACGGAAAGCGTCTTCCGATTCTTCCATCGGGAAGCGATGTGTGATCAGTTGATCAAATTCTCCGCCTTTGAGCCGGTCAAGTGCTGTCTTCCAGTCATTCTGTTTGTCATTATAGCTGGAATTCCAGGACCCACGTAAAGTAATGGATTTTCTTAAAATTTTCCAGTATAAATTCTTTTCCATGGTCAGATCCGCTTTTGGATTTCCAACCAGAACGATCGTTGAATTCGGTTCCTGCTGCCGCCACAGCATTGCAGATTGCCTGATTGGAACCGACAACTTCCATAACTACATCCACGCCTTCTCCATCGGTCAGTGCGTTGATGCGTTCTTCAAAATTGTCTGTTTCCAGTGCAATGGTTTCCCATCCGTATTTCTTTGCCAGCTCAAGCTTTGCAGCAGAATTTCCACACATAATAACTTTATCTGTGATCTGACTAGCAAATGCAGCGCAGACATAACCGATCATTCCGGTTCCGATTACAAGAACCGACTGTCCTTTCTGCACATTTGCAAGTCCGTTCGCATGAATTCCTACCGCAGCCGGTTCGCACATTGCTGCCACATCATAAGACAAATCATCGTCAAACAACACCAGATTCCAGGTCGGAACAACCAGATATTCTGCATATCCGCCATCCCTGCGTGAACCAAAATAATCATAATGGCTGCACTGGGCATACTGCTGCTTTTTGCAGGAAGGACACTCAAAACATGGGAGCATCGGGAATACACAGGTTCTTCTTCCCAGCAGACTCTCATCCACGTCATCTCCAACGGCAACGATCTGTCCGGAAAACTCATGTCCCGGAATTGTCGGGAAATGATAAGTTCCGTTGATAAACACGCGCTCCACGTCCGAAGAACAGATCCCGCATGCTTTAATCTTTACCAGAACCGTACCCGGACGAAGCGGCTCTACCGGAACCTCATCAAGTGTAAGCTTTCCGATCTCATGCAGAACCAGTGCCTTCATTGTCTTTGGAATTTCTATTAATGATTTCATTACTATCTCCTTTCAACCTATACCGTCTGATCATCAATGATCGATTTAAAAATCAACAGATCCCCATCGGTTGTCAACTTAAAATTCAGAGGATCTCCCTCTATAATATAAATCGGCTGGTTATTCATGGTGCAGATCTGGGAAGTTCCTGTAATCACTTCCCGCTGTTCCTCTGTCAGATTTGCCTGCATCTCCAAAAACCGAGGCAAAGAGAAACTGTCCGGAGCCTGTCCGTTAAACAGTTTAGAGCGCTCCGGAATCGTTGTCACTACTTTGCCATCTTCCGAATAAAGCATAGTATCTACTGCCGGTAACCCACATACACACGCGCCATAAGTTCCTGCCGCATCAATACTGTCATTTAAAATTTTTTTCTGTCACAAGGGGACGTACCGCATCATGGATCACAATCACATCATCCTCATGTACCCCTTCGTCCTTTAAAATGGCATCGGTCACATTATGGATACTGTCCATACGTTCCTTTCCGCCCTCGATAATCCGGACTTTTTCCGGCTTATCTGTATATTTTTGAACCATTTCTTTCATATACGCCAGATAATCCTTGTGTGTGGCGATATAAATATAATCAAAGCGGTCTACCTTCAGCATATTCTGAAGGGTGTAAATGATGATCGGCTTTCCGTCCACTTCAAGAAACTGCTTCGGAATCACCGCACTTTTCATTCTGCTGCCTACGCCGCCTGCTAACATTGCTCCATAAATCATAATTTTATCCTTTCTAATCCCCACTGATCATTTCTTCGTATTCTGCCGAAACCGTATCAATATCTCCAATACTTCGAATCGAACCATTTTCCAGAATCATTGCTTTCGTGCAGATTCTCTTTACCTGCTCAAGACTGTGCGATACAAAAAGTACCGTCACACCTTTGTCCATCATGGAAAGAATCTTCTTCTCACTCTTTTTCCGGAATTTGGCATCTCCTACAGACAAAACCTCATCCAGAATCAGAATTTCCGGCTCCACAATGGTCGCAATGGAAAATCCCAGCCGGCTTTTCATTCCCGAGGAATAATTTTTCAGGGGAACATCCAGGAATTTCTTCAAGCCTGAAAATTTTACAATCTCGTCAAATTTACTGTCTATAAATTCTTTGGAATATCCAAGAACAGCTCCATAAAGATAAATATTTTCACGGCCGGTATATTTCTTTGTCAAATCCGGCTCCCAGTTCCAAAAGTGGGAACAATCTTTCCTTTGTGGACTACGCTTCCCTCCGTTGGCTTAAATACCCCGGCAATTACCTTCAAAAGAGTACTCTTTCCTGCTCCGTTTGTTCCAAGAATACCAATACGTTCTCCTTTTTCCAACGTAAAATTAATATCTTTTAATGCCCAGAATTTCTTGCTTGTTTCAATCTGTCTATATTTTCAGCTGATAAACAACATGATATTCCCGCTTATCCTCCGGCGGAATTTCCATATAATTTCCATACATATAGGACAAATACCAGTCAATGTTTTTGGGAAAAGAAATTCGCGATCCTCAAATTTCCGCTTTTGCGCACATAAAAATCACTTCGCAATTTCAGTTCGCCAAAAAAATGCTTTCTCCCTGATGGTACAACAATGTATTCTGACTGGTCATTGCTGCACATTTGCATCAGCCGCTGTACATGAGCATACCAAAATTTCCCGGTCGGTGCAATCAGCCGCCCGATAAAACTTTTCAGATGTATCATGGTGGCTGCCTTTTTATTGCCCCGGGACAACTTATAAAATTCATTTCTCCATAAATACATCCGATAACAGGAAAGCAGCAATAATCCTGCCTCTACCCGCATACCGTGCAAACGGCGCAAAAAGGCATTGTCATAGGTGTTTTCCACCACAAAAATATCAATTTTAATTCCACATCGTTCTTCCGGGATCTCTAAATATTCCCGACACACTGTGTTTTTCCGGTGAATCTGAATAAAAGAACTCAGATACCCCGGTGTCCGGAAGCGGTGCCTCTACAAAATACCGGTCCGGATACCTCTGTTCAATCGCATCAAGCAGACGTTCCATATATTTTCTCTCGACAACCATATCCACGTCATCATCCCAGGGAATAAATCCCCCATGCCGGACGGCTCCAAGAGCGGTTCCCCGGTAAGCATATAGGGAATATTTAATTCACTGCACAATTCCGTAATATCTATCGTAATACCATAGACAACCTGCTGCACCTTATGAATCTCCTCCGGTGACAGGCGGTGCTGTCCTTCCGATAATTCCGTTTTAAAAATATCGTTTGTTTGTAAAATAGCCACAACCTACCTCTATCTGCCCGCTTTCATTCTGGCAAATAACTTTCCATTATGTTCTTTCACAAAAGTGATGACGCTTGATTCCATCCAAGCAAGTGTAACATTTTTCCACCGGATAGGCAATAGCATAACCTTCATATATCCCGACCGTGGTTTTGCCAGTGCCAGTGCCTTGTCTACCCTCGGATTGTGCAGCATCTTTCTGATCTCTGCCCGCTGTTCTCTCCCGGAAAGGGTACATTTCGAACTTGTTACATTTGCAATGCATCCCACTATGCGCTCAATATATCTTCTGGCAACCATCTCCTGCGTTGCCGCATTGGTCACACCCCAGCTGCGAAACAGTTCTTCCATCCAGCCCTGTTCTTCCTCTCTCTTTTTCGTACATGTCAGCACGATACGCTGCGGTCTCCGACTCTGCGCGTGCACGTATGAAATGATAGTAGGCATTTGTAGAAACTACAACCGATTCCACATGATCCAGATAACTCAGATTAAACGGGAAATCATCCCACAGTGTTTTTGGAAAATACAGTCCGTATTGCCGGATCACATCCATGCGGTACAATTTATTCCACGGTGTATACAGCATGTTTCGGTCAAAATACCGGTATGCCTCTTCCCCGAAAATCTTTTTGCATCGGTAAACACCCTGTCGTCCACACAGATTTTTTCTGACAAATGATTCTGTCCACAGTAAGTGTCAATATAAAATCCACAGACCACAAGCTGTGCCTGATGCTTCTCGGCAAGTTCGTACATATCCGCAAGCATCTGTGGTTCTGCCCAGTCATCCGAATCCAGAAAATAAACATATTTTCCCTGTGCAATATCAATGGCTGTGTTTCTCGCGCTTGGTGCACCTCCGTTTTCCTTGTGAATCACCTGGATTCTTTGGTATCCTTTTTTGCATACTGGTCACAGATTTCTCCGCTTCTGTCGGGAGTCCCATCATCAACGATCAAAAATTCAAACTCGGTAAAGGTCTGCGCAAGAATGCTTTCGATTGCCTTACCCACATATTCTTCTACTTTATACACCGGCATAATGATGCTGATTTTAATGTCGCTCATCACCGTCTCCTTTGACATTTTATTTGATTGCAGTTGTCTGATTCTGATCCACACCTTCGGTGTTTTCTTTCTGGAACAGAATCTTGAATGTCAGGAATAAAATCTTAATGTCCATCCAGACAGAATAATTTTCAATATACGTCAGATCCAGTTTCAGTTTATCATATGGGGTTGTATTATACTTTCCATATACCTGTGCATACCCGGTCAGTCCCGCTTTTACTTTCAGCCGGAGTACGAATTCCGGAATTTCTTCCGTATACTGATCCGCAATAATCTGACGCTCCGGGCGGGGAATCCCACAACAGACATCTCACCCTTTAAAATATTAAACAGCTGTGGCAGCTCGTCAAAATGAATGGCCCGGATCACACGACCGACCGGCGTAATTCGTGCATCTTCTTTTTGCGGCAAGACGTGCTCCCGCATCCTCGGAATGTGTGGTCATGCTGCGGAACTTGTAGATCATAAACGGCTCTCCGTCTTTTGTCAGCCGCTCCTGCTTGTACAATACCGGACCGTGATCATATAATTTAATGCAAAGTGCAATCACAATCATAAATGGAGAAGCAATTACAATACCGATCAGGGAAATCACAATATCCATCAGTCGTTTTACAAACAGATCTACAATGCCAAGCCCCTGATTCCGGGACAGATACAGCGGTGTATCAAACAGATGAATATCATCCGCTCCACGAAACAGAATATCTGAAATCTTTGGTGTAACATATGTGCGGATAGATTCCTGATAACAGTATTTCATAATCTGGTTGCGTACTTCCGATGGCAGGTCACACAGAACCACCGCATTATATTTCTGAATCATCGGATACAGCTTTTCATAACCTATCCGGTAACTTTCCGCTGCACAGATATTATACTTGTCCTTTCTGGTATTGATCTTTGCAATCAAATCATCCGGCGAATAATTTCCATATATCACGAGCATCTGGCGCGGCGGATACAGACGCGTATATGCCTTTCGCACCAGTACGACCCACGGAACGATAAATATAATCTCTGTTACCGTCATCAGAAGCAATGGCTGTGGTGGCAGATAATCGTTGGCTACCAGACAGATCTCAAAATATGCAACAATCATCGCAAGAATCACTGCCAATATCTGGGATAATATAATATCCGAAATCCGCATATATCCGATCCGGTATCCTCCAAATATCTTCGTGAAAAAGAACACAAAGAGTACATACATACCAATCACTGCCCAGTTACCTCTGTTGAAAAAAGTATTCGCTTTATCCAGCATCGGAATATAGAGCATATACCATACCCATCCGAACATAGCCGCTTCCACCGCAAGCGATATGATATTCGCCGTAAAATTCAATAAATGCTTGTATTTATCTTTCATTAAAACTTTCCTCTAACATGTAGTTTTCCGGTTGTACCCCGCAAAAATTTTATTCGCCCAGTCCGCTTTCCACATAAGCGACCAGTTCCCGAAGTGCTCCCTGTTCATCTTCTCCGTCACAGATAAGTGTAATCTCATCTCCGGATTTGATGCATGCACCCAGGACGCTGAGCACACTTTTGGCATTTGCTGTATTTCCGCTGTACTCGAATGTAATCTTGCTATTATATTTCATTGCCTCTTTGCATAAATTTCCTGCCGGACGTAAGTGCAGTCCTGTAGGATTAATAATTTTTACTTTTTGGGATACCATAAGAACGCCTCCTTATAACATAACTTTGGTAATCAGATCAGCTAACTGCTTTGCTTCCTGCTGAATCACTTCCTGATTTTTGCCTTCGATCATGACACGAACCAATGGTTCTGTACCAGATGGACGGATTAGAACCCTTCCTTCTCCGGCAAATTTTTTCTCCAGTTCACCGATTGCCTCTGCAATTTCTGAATATTCCATGTAACTTTCTTTTTTTTATGGTTCGGCACTTTTGCATTGACCAATGCCTGTGGCAGCACCTCCATGATCTGTGCAAGTTCTGATAATTTCTTTTTGGTTTCCACCATCACCTGCAATAAGTGTAATGCGGAAAGAAGTCCGTCTCCGGTTGTGTTGTCATCCAGAAAAATCACATGACCGGACTGCTCACCTCCGATATTGTATCCGTTTTCCAACATATTTTCAAGAACATAACGGTCTCCGACTTTTGTTTTCTCCACATGAATTCCCTGTTTTTCTCCCATCAGACTGAATCCCAGATTCGTCATCACGGTGACAACAATGGTGTCCTTTGCAAGTTTTCCGTTTTCTTTCAGGAAATTTCCGCAAATCGCCATGATCTGATCTCCATCTACCAGCTTTCCGTTTTCATCTACAGCAAGCATACGATCCGCATCTCCGTCAAATGCAATACCGATATCTGCCTTTTCGGAAACAACTCTTGCACACAGTTCGTCCATATGGGTAGAACCGCAATTGGAATTAATGTTCGTTCCATCCGGATTGGTATGAATAGCGATCAGATTTGCCCCCAGATCTTTCAGCGTCTTAACCGAAGTATAGGAACTTGCGCCTTCTGCACAGTCCACAACGATCTTCAACGCAGACAGATCTACCGGAACCGTCTTTTTCTCAAACGCAATATACTCATCCACAATATCAAACCGATACTCAACCCTGCCGATTCCCGGTCCGATCGGAAAAACAACGTCTTCCATATCATTCCGGATCAATGCCTCGATTTCGTCCTCCAGCTGATCGGATAATTTATATCCATCTCCATTAAAAAATTTGATTCCGTTAAATTCCATCGGATTATGGGAAGCAGAAATCACAACCCCTGCATCTACTTTATGTTTCCTTGTAAGATATGCAATTGCAGGTGTCGGGGCAACTCCCACAAAAATAGCATTTGCTCCGACTGAACAAATTCCTGCCATCAATGCATTTGCAAGCATTCCTCCGGAAATTCTTGTATCACATCCAATGATGATTGTCGGCTGGTGGGACTGTTTTGTTAAAACATAAGCGCCCGCCTGACCGAGCTTCATTGCAAGTTCAATTGTAAGCTCTGTCCCCGCAACTCCTCTGACTCCATCGGTTCCAAACATTCTTGCCATAATAATTATAACTCCTTTATATACTTTACTATTCGCCGGTATCCTCACCGCTGTCTGTCGAAGTATCTCCGTCCTGTGTATTCTTCGCTTTCACGGTAACGCTGACAGTAATCGGCTGATATGCATAATGATCTTCATCCAGTTTCAGTGAAAGTTCCACCTGATGCGTTCCCTCGCTCAGCTGGGAGGCATCAATGGATGCTGCCAGCTCCGATGCATTCAGCTTATTCAGATCATCCTGCAGCCCACTGATCGTCACAGGAACCTGTGCCTTATCAAAAGATAAGTTCAGGCCGTCCGGCAGACTGTTCACCCTGATATCAGATGTCTGCAGATGATAGGTTCTGGACGCATACGCTTCAATTCTGACGGTTACCGTAACGGATGCCGCAGAAGAATCTACCAGTTCCACGCCGTCCGGCAGATATTCGGAAATATCAATCGTTGTCTTTACATCTTCCCTTGCCCCGCTCACATTGATTACGTTTGCCGGAATTTCAAGTGAAACAAGCGGATTGAGTACATTGGATGCCCCTTTCAGTTTCACAGTATCCGGTGTGCTGCTGATCTCCACTACCCGGTATTCCCCGTATGGGGTTCCTGTTGTCGAAAATACAAGCGGTACTTCCTTTACACTCAGGATTTTTGCCGAAATCGTCACCGTCGTATTGCTCAGCTTCAGCTGGGTGGTATCCACTTCATTTCCATCCGAATCATAGAGAACCGGAATCACATTATCCGTCAGATTCGATGACATTCCATCCACATCAATCGTAGCCACAACCTTATCTACTTTTTTCACAATAGATGCCGGTCCCCGACACGTTCAAAACATTCGGGTTTGTCACGGAAACTTCTCCGAGGGCATATCCCGCTGCCACTTTTCCGCTGGTGTCCGCGGAAATCATAAATCTTCTGCTCATCAGATCTTCCAGGGAAAGTTACATATATTTGTTTTTATTGTTAATGCTCACGGATGTATACGTCCGCTTGGCACTGATCTCGATCGGAACACTCGCCTTATTCCCCTTGTCATTTATGATCAGGCGGTTCATATCTGCCACCGCAGAGAAATCGGTGTCATCAAGTTTTTCAAGTTCACTGCGTTTTCCGGTCACAGTAAAGGTAACCGTGTTGGTTCCGTCCAGCACTTCATAGCACTTGTTCATATCTGTAACTGCGGACGCATTTTCTACCGTTACATTTGTTGTAAATGTTTTTGATTTTTTCGGATCATCAATATTATATACAACCAGCCATAAGATAAATGCAAGAACTACAGCCAGAATTTTAAAGCCCAGATTATTCACCAAGGTTTTCAGAATCTTTTTTGCCATTCATAAACCTCCTTTTCAGCAGTCCCAGTTTGGTCATCTGTTGATTTCTGTTCTGCAGATACTTTAATTTGCCTCTCAGAAAATCCGCATTGACATTCCGGTAAATCTGTCCCCGCATAGCGATTGATACCTTACCGGTTTCCTCCGAAACTACGATCGTCAGCGAATCGCTCACTTCACTGATTCCTACAGCTGCACGGTGTCTGGTTCCCAGATCTTTGCTCAGTGTCATACTGTCCGACAACGGCAGATAACAGGTCGCGGAAACCACACGGTCTCCACGTACAATAACAGCTCCGTCATGAAGCGGAGTATTTTTTTCAAATATATTAATTAACAGCTGGCTGCTGATAATTGCATCAATATCAATTCCTGTTCTCACATATTCATTTAACAGGATTTCATCTTCTATTACGATCAGGGCACCGGTTTTTACTTTCCCCATGGCATAACAAGCCTTGATCAGTTCGTCAATTGTGTGGTCGGAAAATTTATTTTCCTCTACTTTTCCAAAGTCAAATAACTTTCCCAAAACATTTTTTCCACCAAGATTCTCAAGTGCCTTCCGAAGTTCCGGCTGGAAAATAATCACCAGGCCGTCAGTCCGACACTCAACGTATTTTCTGCCAGCCAGAGGATGGTATTCATCTGAAAGATTGCTGCAACGAGTACAAACAGCAGAATCACGATGATTCCTTTGAACAGATTCCACGCACGCGTATTTTTAATCCAAAGCAGAATATGATAAAACAGGAAGGAAATGATCAGTATTTCCACGATATCCACAAAGGAAAAAGAGATATCCGGCATACCGAACAATCCTGTTGCATTGTCATAAAATTGGCTTAATGTTCCCAGAAAATTTTGCATCTGGCTCCTCTTTTCTTCATTTCATTATTTTGATGCTTCGTTCCCCTTATTTGAGTAAATCCTCATCAATGTCCAGCTCTTTCGCAATAACCTTCCGGCTGTTCTCTTCCTCTTCCGGAGACAGCACGGATCTGCTATGGTCAATCCGCTTTCCCATGCTTGCGGTATTTCCGAAATGTTTTACGTAACCTCACGGACAGCGACCATTTTCTTCGGCACAGCCTTGACATAATAATAGTAATCATCATCCTCAAACTGCACCCGTTCGGTCCCTTGCGCATAATCCAGATTCATAAACAGAAACTGAAGGATAAATGCAATAAGCAGGGGAAATAATATTGCCGGCTATCAGCCATAATGTCTTTCCTGTAACTCCAAGAACAATATAACCTACAAATAATCCGGCAATCTGAATAAGCGCACCGGAAATAATTGCCAGTGTCCAGGCATTATCCACTTCCATCCGGCGTACCAGATAAACTACAATGGCAGTAATCACAAAGATAACGATTACCAGATACATTTCTTTATTTCCCAGAAACTGCCCCACCGAAATATCAAATTTGGAAGAAGACTGTTCCTCATCTGCATTTGCCGCACTCATCAGTGCTCCTGCATTCCGGTGAATTCCGTCCAGAAAATAATAGACAACCGTACCGCATACCACTCCGATCACGGAATATGCACTGCGCAGCAGGCTGCTGCCAACCGGCATCACATACGGAATATGCAGTTTAAAGCACAGCGGTGTAAGCACAACCGTCAGTCCGTCTTTCGGTGCGAAACGAAAATATACAAAGAACAGAATCGCAAACAAAATCAGTGCGGTAAGTGCTACTTCCATGGAAAGCGCATACATATCTGCAAGCACCACAATTGCGCCAATCCATAATATGGCACCAGTCGGCAGAATGGCACAGACAAGCGCCAGCAGTAACGCCACCGGAAACCGGCTGATTTTCTCCATGAATCCGATATTGGTATTGATCACGGTAAAAAGAGCCAGTGCAACGGCAAATTTTACGATCGGATACAGATATGTTTCATATTTACTGTAAAACCGGATCAGCTGATCCTTTATTTCCAACAACTTCGTCATAAATCCTCCCTGTTATGCCCCATCCTTTATTTTTTTTCTTCCCGCAGTAATCTGCGCGCTCTCTTCAGATGATTTCCATATGCTTTCATCTTGCGATAGCCTTTTTGCATACCGGGCACAATAGATCCGTGCGGTAATCAGAAGATACACGATCATAAATCCGGCATATGCAACAATAAGTTTCGGGACGAACGTCGTAAGATCCACGCGATTGATCCATTTCGTAATTGTATCAATATCCCCGAGTCCCCAGAACACGATCAGAAGAATAAATGCGATGGTTCCCGAAAAGAAACTTTTTACAATTTCTTTTCCTACATAGTCCCACATCGTATATTCTCCCGCCTGATGATATTTTTTATTTTCATATTCATCAAATGCTGCAAGATGATATAATTCTTTTTTACCCGTTCTTCACTGATCATAGATAACTCCTGTCTCGAACGCATCCCGGAATTTGGACACAATGATGCATTATTTGCTATTATACCATAGATAGTTCTTTTTTTCAAAGTCTGTTTTCCAATCGCCCGTTTCCATGAAAAAAAAGCCCCGGAAATATCCGGGGTCTGGTTATTTGTCCACTATTCATTTTTTAAATATCTCATACGGTCCCTGTCTCTGGTAGAGCGTAAGTCTTCCATCTTAGGTTCCGGTTTCTGATAGGCATTCTGAAATTCGTTTGCCATTCTTTCCTTGCATTTATCACAAAAGCGTCCCGTGCGGATCGGTTTGCCACATTTTTCACATACAATCCCTGCTTCCGTAGCCGAGGAAAGAATCAATCTTTCTTCCTTTACCCACTGCCGGATCTGTTTGGTTGATATATCATTATCCGTTGCTGTCTGTTCTACCGAAGCACCCGGATGATCCTCGAGATACTGTTTGACTTCATGAAATTTATCTTCCAATTTCTTCTGACATGCCGGACAGATACGCTCATTGTTCAAAACATTAAACAATCTGCCACACATTTTACAATTTCTTACTTCCATAGTATCCCTCCTAAACGCCTCTGCCAATGCAGGCAGTCAGCACATAAACCTGTTCCGCACCCGCTTCTTTTAATCTCTCCGCTACAGCTTCTACTGTAGATCCGGTTGTATAAATATCATCCACAATCAGAATTCTCTTATATTTTACTACATTATCCGAACTCTGAAAAGCATTTTTGACATTATTTTCTCTTTCTCTGCCATTCAGTTCTTTCTGTGGCCGTGTATCTTTCACCCGGATCATCAGACGCGGAATACACGGAATATCCATTTTTTCTGACAGTGCCCTGCCAAAAAGCGCAGCCTGATTATATCCGCGATACCGTTCTTTTTTCGAATACATCGGTACCGGAACGATTGCTTCGATCCTTTTTTCCCGCATCCAGTTTTCCCCCAGCGCTGCATGGCTTCCTCCGCCAGAAAACGGGCATATCTCCTCCGGTTTGCATACTTAAACCGGTACATGGATTTCTGCACAGCCCCACGATATACAAAAAGCGATCGTCCTTCTGCAACAAAAGAACGATGCTTTCTGCAATTCTGACAATATTCTGTTTCGGTATCCGCAAGCGGGCTTCCGCAATGATAACAGTACGGCTGCACAACGGGATACAATTTTTCCGGCACGCTGCGTGAACATTTCGCTGTCTGCGGATATCTGCCGTTTCCAGCAGACGGTCGCATACAAAACAGCGTGGCGGAAATATACATTCCAGAAAATTATCCAAGACGGATACGGTTTCGAACTTCAATCTGTGCTGCCGCTTTTTCAAATTCAGCCTCTGTCATATCTTTTGTAGTAAATCCAATCTCTCCTGCAATTCCGGCATCTGCATATTCTACACTGCCAAATGCATTTTCGATTGTTTCCTTACCGGAAGAAGTGCGTACAAAGAAACTGTTTACACTGTCTTTGTAATCTACCAGTGTCAGTTTTTCCGGTGACCAGTCAATGTAAATATTGGTATTTTTGTGCTTTGTCATATCCACGATATCTGCTACTACTGCACTTGCTGTCGGAAGCTTACCTGCTCCGCTGCCGTAGAACATTGCATCGCCCAGTACATTTCCATGTACGAAGATTCCATTGAACACACCGTTTACTCCGCAAAGAGGATGCTCTGCGCTGAGCATGAAAGGAGCAACCATACAACTGTAACTGTTTCCGACTTTACGGCTGGATGCAAGAAGCTTGATGGAACGGTTCAAAACCTTTGCATACTTAAAATCATCTGCTGTGATCTTTGTGATTCCCTCGCAGTGAATATCCTCAAAATCTACCTGCCGGCCACACACCAGAGAAGTTAAAATGGCAATCTTGCGGCACGGATCATGTCCTTCGATATCCGCAGTAGGATCTTTCTCTGCATATCCCTTTTCCTGTGCGTCTTTCAGTACCTCATCGAAATCTGCACCTTCCTCTGCCATTTTTGTCAGCATGTAGTTTGTGGTTCCGTTTAAGATACCTGTAATCTCTTCGATCTCATCGGCAGTCAGACATTTATTCAATGGACGGATAATCGGAATTCCACCGCCTACACTTGCCCTCAAACTGAAAGTTTACGTTGTGATCCCGTGCGATTTTAATCAGTTCCGCTCCCTTGGCTGCAACCAGGTTTTTATTGGAAGTGGCAACCTGTTTTCCAGCCTCAAGCATTGCCTTTACAAACGTATATGCCGGCTCCACGCCTCCCATGGTCTCTACTACGATGCCGATCTCCGGATCGTTTACGATCGTCTGATAATCATGTACAATGGCATCTTCCATCGGATCTCCCGGAAATTCCCGCAGATCAAGAATATATTTGACATCAACCGGTTCTCCCGCACGCTTTGTGATCTTTTCCTTGTTAATTCTTAATACATCTACGACACCGGAACCAATGGTGCCGTAGCCCATAACTGCAATCTTCATTTTTCTTACTCCCTGGCTAATATTTTTTTGCATAATGAATCCCCTGCACAGATTCAATACTGTTTCTCATATCCTCCACATTGCCCGTCGCAGGGAACACATCAATACTGAGCGACAATGAAGCAATTCCATTAACCGGAACGCTTTGATGAATCGTCAGAATGTTTGCATGAAATTCCGCAATTGTTTTTTTAATACCATGGATAACAGCCCCGGTTCATCATCCATCTGGATCACCATATTGACCGTTTTTCCTTTTGCATTTTCATGATATGGAAATATATCGTCCTTATATTTGTAGAAAGAGCTTCTGCTGATCTGTACCATCTCTGTGGCTTCCTGCACAGACTCCACTTTACCGGAATCCAGCAGCCGCTTCGCTTCCACAACTCTGAGCAATACCTCAGGCACGGCTTTTGCCCGCAATACGAAGAAAGATGCCTTCTCGCCCATCCTGATTTCCTCCCTTATGTATTGTCTGTCTACGACCGACACTTGTGCTCACTTGAAAGATTCTACCATAAGAACATCAATCTTGCAAGAGGTATCGGGGATCTGTCCCCGATTTTTACGCTCTCGGCTTTCCGCAGTTGGAGCAGAAATTTCCACTGTTAACCTGTCCACAGCTACAGGTCCACTCGGTTTTCGGTGCCGGTTTTCCACAATTGGAACAGAATTTTCCCTGATTCTGCTGTCCACATGCACAGGTCCAGCCGGCCGATGTTTGCGGTGCCTCCTGCCCAGCAGGAGATACCGCAGGCACCGCCCCCTGTGTCATTCCAGCTGGTGCACCTCCATTCATCATCTGCTGCAGATTCACATTTGATGCTGCTCCCATCATACCACCGGATATATTGGAAGCCATTCCCATTCCCATAAAACCGGCCATGGAACCATTGGAATTACTTCCCGCTGCCTCAAGCCCTCTGGCTACCGCTCCCTGCACGTATCCTTCCCGGACCGTCGGATCGGAAAGCATGGCTCCTTCATTTCTCATATTCAGCAGTTTCTGCGATTCCTCGCTGTAAGAAACCGTCATACCTACCGCCTGGATTTCCATACCACGGGTCTGATTCCATTCCTCATCCAGAACCGATGACATATACTTTCCAAGTTCTCTTGCCTTGCTCGAAACAAAAGAAATACGGAAACCATCTGCCGACATCTGATTTACGGATGACTGCAAAGCCTCTAAAAACTCAGACAGATACTGCTCATTGATTTCGTCAATCTCTACATGATCCTTATTTTTCGGAACCGCTTCCGCATAAAATTTGAGCGGATCTACAATTTTAATCGAATATGTGCCATGTGCACGCAAAAACAGTTCGGCATTATAGAACGAATCAAAATAATTGATTGGCTGTCTTGTTCCGAACTTAATGCCTTTGATTTCCTGCAGATTGACAAAAATACCTGCTGTTTCTGCGGCGTCTGTCCGCCGAAACGGAAACGGTCAAACGATTCCTTGATGGAGTCTCCCAGTTGTCCGTTGAGCAGTGACGGCATGGAAGAATGATCCACTTTGTAATATCCCGGCTCTGCTGTGTAATCTACAATCTTGCCTCCGTCCACCAGCATCATAAACTGATTGTCATATACATGAATCATGGAACCATTCGACACGACATTGTCCGTTCCCTTTTTATTTTCCCCACGGCGGATCAGTGTTCCTTTGGTAAAAACGGTCTGATCCCCCATATTATCTGCTTCAATGACTTCCAGCCACTGATCTGCAAATGCACCTCCAACTGCCTGCGTTACTGCCTTAATAATTCCCATTACGCTCCTCCTTATTCCTGTTTTTATTTACACGTCATCACTGTCCATATTTTTCGGACATCCCAGGCTCTGCCATTTCAGATATCCATTGATAAACGGATCAATGTTTCCGTCCATCACTGCGTCCACATTTCCGCTTTCCACACCGGTTCTATGATCCTTTACCATGGTGTACGGCTGCATAACATAAGAACGAATCTGGTTTCCCCAGCCGATATCTGTCACTTCGCCCCGGATTCCAGCTGCTTTGGCTGCATTTTCTTCCTGTTTGAGAAGATACAGTTTCGCTTTGAGCATCTGCATCGCTTTATCCTTGTTCATATGCTGGGAACGCTCATTCTGGCACTGTACCACAATACCGGTCGGAAGATGCGTGATACGGATCGCGGAAGACGTCTTATTGATATGCTGTCCTCCGGCACCACTGGAGCGGAACGTATCAATACGGATATCTTCCTCCCGGATCTCCACATCGACATCTTCTTCTATATCCGGCATCACATCGCAGGATACAAAAGAAGTCTGTCTCTTTCCTGCCGCGTTAAACGGTGAAATACGAACCAGACGGTGCACACCTTTTTCCGATTTCAGATATCCATACGCATTCTCCCCCCATTCACCTGAAATGTAATGGATTTGATTCCGGCCTCTTCTCCATCCAGAGAATCCAGCACTTCCACGGAAAACCCCTTTTTATCTGCCCATCGTGTATACATGCGGTAAAGCATTGCCGCCCAGTCACAGGATTCCGTGCCACCCGCTCCCGCATGCAGGGAAACAATGGCGTTGTTCCTGTCATATTCTCCCGACAGAAGCGTTTTCATACGGATATCCTCATAGGTCTGAACAAATTCTTTCATCATCTGATCGATCTCTGGGATCAGTTCCGGATCATTTTCCTCATATCCCATCTCGATCATGGTTTCAATATCATCATATTGCGCCGACAATGCCGCATAAGTTGCCACATCGTCCTTTAAACTTTTGACTTCCTTCATCTTGTTCTGGGAAACTTCCGGATCGTTCCAGAAATCCGGTGCCTCCATCTCCCGTTCCAATTCCTGAATCCGCTGTTCTTTGCCAGCTAAGTCAAAGTGAATCCCTCACTTCCTGCAGTGGAGCCTTGTAGCTTTGCAGCTGGCTCTTAAAATTATCCAATTCTACCACAGAATCACCTCTTTCTATTTCTTATTTCAGACTTATGATAATATAAAATAATATGAATAGCAAGCAATGCAAGAAATGCTCCTGCCGAATCAATCAGCACATCCGTCACTCTTCCGGCTCTTCCCGGCACAAACAGCTGATGAAATTCATCGGTTGCTGCATAGGCTGCCGTTATGCCAAGTGCCATACATCCACAGTTCTTTTTTCCGGTCAAATGCCGTCAATGCCTGAAATATCAGAAGTACAAGAACTGCATATTCGCTCATATGTGCAGCTTTGCGCACAGGATATTCAATTTTCTGTGCCATCTGTTCCAGTTCCTGCCCGGAATGTTTTAATCCAAACACCTGATTCCACATCTTAACAATCCGGTAACTCACATGCCCGCTGATTTCCGAAGACTCCGTATCCGGCTGTGCGGAAAACGAAAAAATAACCACAGCCCATACAACAATCAACGCAACACTGACAATTCTCCATACACGTTTTCTTTTCATTGTTACCCTTTAATTTATTTTTTCTTTCACAACAGAAATTGCTTTCTGTAACTGATTATCGTACTTCATGTCATAACTTTCATCTTCCGGACCGCTGTATTTGTATTCCAGTTTGATATCCGGCTGAATGCCTTTCCCGTGAATGTAATGTCCCTTTGGGGTATAATATTTCGCGGTTGTAATTTTAATGGCATCCCCGTTTTCCAGAGGAAATACCGTCTGGACAATTCCCTTGCCAAACGTTTTTGTTCCAATCAATGTTCCATAATCATAATCCTTGATTGCTCCGGCAAAGATTTCTGATGCACTGGCACTGTCTCCATTAACTAAAACTGCCATCGGATAATGCATGCAGGACGCATCGGATGTATATGTCTCTTTTTTCCCATATTTATCCTCCGTGTAAACAACCGTTCCCTCCGGAAGAATCTGATCCAGAATATCCACGACAGAAGTCACCAGTCCGCCCGGATTGCTCCGCACATCGACAATCAGCCCTTTCATATCTTCCTTTTCAAGTGCTGCAAGTGCCTTTTTAAACTGTTTTTGCGGTATTACTCTGGAATTCGCTGATCTGTATGTAGCCGATCCCATCGGAAAGCATTTTGGAATCCACACTCGGAATATCCACGTTTTTACGTTCCACATCAAGTTCAAGATTTTCCCCGGTCTGCGAACGATAAACTTTCAAATGGACTTTTGTCCCCTCTTTTCCCCGTATCTTTTTTACAAGGTTGGAAAGTTCCATACTGGTCGCTTCATACTTATCCACGGATAGAATTTCGTCTCCGTTTTTCAGCCCCGCTTCCTCTGCCGGTGTTCCCTCGTACACTTTAACCACTGTCACTTCCATGGTCTTTGCATTCTGTGAAAGTGCCGCACCGATTCCATAATAATTTCCATTGGTTGATGTCTGCAGATCTTTATATTCATCTACCGTGTAGTATACGGAATAAGGATCTCCAAGCCCGCTCAGCGTTCCTTTATAAATGGCATTGCGGATATCTTTTTTCTTTGTAAGAATCGTTGTAATACAAATCGATATATGACAACAGCTCATCCACTTTCTTTATTGCCGCCTGGTCGAGAACATTGTCTTTGGCTGTCTGTTTTACTCCCTGTGGTCCAAATATAACATAATTGTTTGTAAGATTCGCATACGCACGAATTCCGACTCCGGCACCGATTCCCGTAATCAGCAGTCCCAGCACCAGACCGATAATCACTCCGTTTTTAAAGCCCGATGGTCTTCTTTTTTCCGGTTTCCCGGTTTTGATCATTTCTTCCTGTTCTTCCTGCATTCCTGCCTCCATAATTTTCCCTATAAATCAAGAAGCCACACCTTGCAGCATGGCTTCTTGTCATTTTATGACAACAATAACAATATTATACTTTCAAATGTTTGCGGATCGTCATCTGACTGCCGATAAATCCGATACCGGCTCCAAGGATAACTCCCACCGGAATCAGTGTCCGGAAAACAACCTTCACCGGTTCAAACACGATCATCGAACCGATAAAATTGAATTTCGCTGCAATATAGACAATGATCTTCTGATACATAAAATACAGCACACCAAGCGGAATCGCTGCTCCGATCAGTCCGATCACAATTCCTTCCACAATAAACGGCGCACGCACAAGAAAATCCGTTGCTCCGATCAGCTTCATAATGGCAATTTCTTCCTTACGGACCGAGATACCGACCATTACGGTATTGCTGATCAAAAAGACAGCCACACACAGCAGAATCAGAATAATTCCTCCGGAAACATATCCCAGCAGTTTATTAAAATCCGTCAGTGTATTTGCCACCTGGGCAGACTCTTTTTACCTCGCGCACCCCGGTAAGTCCCTTGATATAGGTTACAAGGGAATCCTGCATCGAAACATCGTTCAGATACACCTGATAATGTGCAGAATTCGCAAGCGGATTATCTGTAAATCCATCCGCAAGTTCTTCTTTTCCCTGAAAATATACTTTTTTATAGTCTTTCCACGCCTCGTCGGCAGACACATACTCGTTTTTGCTGACCTCGGCACGCTTATTAATCTTTTCCCCGATGTCACGGATCTGTGCATCTGTCGCATCATTTTCAAAAAATACGGTAACTGACACACCCTCTTCAATAGAATGTACCGTCGCACTGAAATTCGTTACAATAATATAAAAAACAGACCGAACATAAAAATGCAGGCCGCCATGGTTGCCACGGAAGCAAGCGAAAACATTTTATTTCGAAATATATTTTTTAGCCCTGTCTGATCGAATAAAAAAAAGGTATTAATTCTCATCGTCGTAGCCACCTTCCTTACTGTCACTGACAATCGTACCCTTTTTCACTGTGATCACACGTTTTTTCATAACTTTCACAATTTCCAGATTATGGGTTACAACAATCACTGTAGTTCCTTTGCTGTTGATTTCCTCCAGCAGTTTCATAATCTCCCACGCATTATTGTTATCCAGATTTCCGGTCGGCTCATCTGCAAGCAAAATGCTCGGCTCATTGATCAGAGCACGGGCAATCGCCACTCTCTGCTGCTCACCTCCGGATAGCTGTTTCGGAAAAGAACGGTATTTTGCGGCAAGTCCCACCATAGAAAGCATAAGCGGTACTTTTTTCTTAATATGGCTGTTCGGCTCACCAACCACCTTCTGTGCAAATGCTACATTGTCATAGACATTGCGGTCTTTCAACAGACGGAAATCCTGAAATACCACTCCGATGTTTCTCCGGAATTTCGGAATCTGCTTTCTGCGGATCTTCCCAAGCTTTTTCCCTGCAATGGTAATGCTTCCTTCCGTTGGTTCGAGTTCTTTTAACAACAGTTTGATCAGCTTTCCCGAACCGCTGTCCCCTACAACAAATACAAATTCACCATCTTCTATTTCCAGACTCACGTCATTTAAGGCAGGAACTCCTGCCGCATATGTCTTGCTGACATGTTCCAGTGTAATCATAATCTCTCCTTCAATCTCTAATAGTCCAGTGTTTCCATATACTTCATATACTTGACGACCATGAGTGCGATCTTGAAGGTGATCGCATCTTCAAAAACGCGCAGATCCAGACCTGTGCTTTTTTTTTGCAGCTTGTCCAGACGATATACCAGCGTATTTCGATGAATGTACAGTTGTCTTGACGTTTCTGACACATTCAGACTGTTTTCAAAGAATTTGTTGATCGTCGTCAGAATTTCCTCATCAAAATCATCTGGTGATTTTCCACCAAAGATTTCTTTGATAAACATTTTGCACAATGGAATTGGAAGCTGATAAATCAATCGGCCAATTCCCAGCTGGGAATACGCAATCACATCCTGTCCCTCAAAGAAGATCTTTCCGACATCCAGTGCCATGCGCGCCTCTTTATAAGATCTCGAAACCTCTTTCAATTCGTTCACAATGGTACCATATGCGATATGAATATTGCAATTGGTATCAGATTTAAACAGCCTGATGATTACATCTGCTGTCTTATTCAAATCCTCATAGGTTTCATTTTCTGCAAGTTCTTTGACTACAATAATGTTTTTTTCATCTACCGCTGTGACGAAATCCTTTGATTTTCCACCAAAAAGTCCCCGGATCTTCTCCAGCTCATTTCCATCTTTCTCACGGTTTGTCTCCACCAAGAATACCACACGGCGTACTTCTGTTTCAATATGAAGTTTCTTGGCACGATTGTATATATCTACCAAAAAGCAGATTGTCCAAAATCAGGTTCTTGATAAAATTATCTTTATCAAAACGTTCCTTATAGGCAACCAAAAGATTCTGAATCTGGAAAGCAGCAATCTTTCCAATCATATACACATCCTCGCTGTCTCCATATGCCAGCAGAATATACTCCAGTTGATGATCATCGAACACTTTAAAGAACTGGCAGCCATTTACCACCTGACTGTCCGCCGGCGATTCCACGAAGGTCTGTGCCGGAGCTACAAACTGTTCTGCATCCGGAAATGTCGCGACCAGAATTTTTCCCTCTACATCAATCACACATAAATCTGTACGTGTAATTGCTTTCAGTCCGTCAATTGTATTTTGAAGTATTTGATTGGATATCATAGTCAGCTCTCCTTATCCCCATATTTCATCCAGAAATCTATCGTTCCCCCACCTGTTTTCTGAACAATTACTTTTATTTTAATACATTCTTCCAAAAAAAGAAAGAGGAAATGTATATTTTTTATGCATTTCCTCTCTTACCACTTTTTCCGGTTAGTAATATTTCACTATAAAATTTTAACAATATCGTTCTAAAAATCATCCGAATATTCCAGAAATCCCTCGCCCAAAACCTCCCGGACATCCGATACGATTACAAACGCAGAGGAATCCACATCATTTACAATCTCTTTCACACGCACGATCTCTTTCCTTGATACCACGCAATACAGAACGCACTTTTTCTCCTCTGTGTACATCCCCTGTGCGTGCAGTCCCGTAACCCCGCGGTCAAGCTCATCCATCACCCGTTCTGCCACTTCCTCATACCGGTTTGTGATAATAAAAGCTGCTTTGGAAGTCTTAAAGCCCTCCAGAAAGGCATCGGATATTTTTGTCGACACAAAAATAGAAACAACTGCATAAAGTGTAGGTCTTAAACCAAATACATATAAGCCGAGAATCACAATGGCTGCATCCAGTACCTGCATCACCTGAACCACCGTATAGTGCCGCATGTGTGACTGGATGATCGCCGCAACCATATCGGTTCCGCCGGTCGTTGCTCCCGCCTTAAGAACCAGTGCCATGCCAATGCCGGTAAATGCCCCGCCAAACAGGGCTGCAAGCATATAATCATCCCCTGACATATCTATCACCGGTATCAGATAAAGCCACACCGAAAGCAAAATGGTTGCAAAGCCCGTTTTCCCCGATATATTTTTTTTCGAAACCGGATATAGGAATACAGAAATATCGGAATATTCAGCACAATATTCGTCAGCCACAGAGGAATTCCTCCCGGCAGAAGCGCTTCCGTAAGATTTCGTATGATAATGGTAAGACCAGTAAACCCTCCGGTGATCAGCCCCACCCTGTCAAAAATCCACTGAATGGCAATGGCCATAAGTGCAGTGCCCAGCAAAATCAGGAAATAATTTTCCAGTTCTTTCCAGACATTTGCCCTCATGATATGCTTTCCTGCTTTCCATGATAATGAATCAGCTGCCGCTCCAGTTTATGCGTGCGGATCAGATTCCGTATATTTCCGAGCAGTCCCTGCCTGCGCTTTGTAAAATCCCAGGAACCGATTCCATACCACAGTCCGGCAGACAGTTTCTCACAATTCTCCATCAGGAAATGTTCCTGATCCGGACTTGGCAGAACACTTAAGATCATATCAGGAGTCAGTGCATTGATCTCATTGACCATGGCATCCGTCCCCCCCTGACAGTTTTCAAACGCTTCTGCTCCCCAGGATCTCGCATTTTCCAAAATGCTCTGACAAAAAAAGCACAGGTCTTTTCCACATGTTCCGCAGTATCTCCGATCACAAACACCGTCTGATGATTGCGTTCCACCCGCTTCATCAGTTCAAAAAAAATCATGATGTTCGATCTCATGACGGTGCTGGTAAGATCCTGCACCAACAGCTTCTAAAATTCCGTTTTCCGCAATCACGGTATGTTCCGCAAACCCTATGGCTTTGCGGACAAGTTCATCCGTTTCTGCCAGCATAAGCGTATCCATGTTTACTTCTTCTATTGTATGGAATCCATGATCAGACATATCCTTTTCTACATTCATGATCATTTCCCGAACGGTATAATTGTCCAATTCAATTCCAGCAAAATCAATCGTTTTAATCATAACTTCCCTAGTATAAAAATACCTCCCGTTTGCAATCATTCAAATACATACTTTTTATGCGTTGTTAACAAAACAATCGTTTGTTTTTTATCCCTGTCATCCACAAACAACTTATCCCAAATTATGTGGATAATGTTCATAACTTCGTGTATAACTCGATTTTTCGGCATTTTTTGATTCCGGATAGTGGATAATTTTTTCATTTTATCCACATCTGTGGTTTCCATCCCCCATCTTAGTTTTGATTTTTTTGTGCACTTTGTATATTCGCGTTTTCCCCTGTAACGGTTATCTGCATTGCCTGCGCAATTTTTGTGCAGGAATCTTTCTGATATCCCACATGGCATCCGCATACCGTATACTCATAAGAAGTTCCCGGCATTACCCCGGTATCCGTGTATCCGGTTTCCTCTGTTTCTTCGAGACAGACATATGTTTTCGTCCCCGCGATTCTGCGGTAAATACGATAATAATCAGCCCCCTGCACCGTATTCCATGCCAGTGTCACCGACTCATCCGCATTTACAACCGGTGTCTGCAGAACCGGTGCCTGATCTAAAATCAGGTCAAAATATTCTGCAATGCCCGTGGCATCCGCCACGCCAAGACGTTTCAGCCGGTCGTTACCATTCAGAAATGTTGTACTGTCATCGTTGTTGCTGACATAAGCATGCTCCACAATCAGTCCCGGAAAGCCGGCATACTTGCTCCGCTTGATCACGGCGTAGTAATCTGCCTTTGATTTATCCGGATAGCGGGACCCCACAGCCGAATTCCGGTAAAGAATTCCATTATTTTTCAGTCCAAGTGCCACCAGCTGTTTCTGAATACTTGCTGCCGCCATTTTTCCTTCACTCCCCACCTCTTCTTTATACCCGCTGTTCGGATAATAAACACAGGCTCCATGGTCGTTTTTTTTCAGGGAAGCATTGTTGTGTATCGCAACAAACAGATCTGCTTTCCTGCTTTTTGCAAAATTCACACGGTTTCCAAGTGTCACAAAACGGTCGGAAGAACGCGTCATATATACCTTCACTCCTGCATACTTTTCCAGTTCGGTTTTACAGGCCTTTGCAATGGCAAGATTTAACTGTTTCTCCTTGTATGTTTTTCCGTCCCACTTATATCTGGCACCCTGATCATGCCCTCCATGTCCCGGATCAAGAACTACAACCACCGGATCTGCGTCCGGCGCCTGATTTGCAGCCGCATACACGTTTCCCGGCGGGAAAAGACCAATTCCCAGTATTGCCAATGCCAAAAACACACCTGCCATTTTTTTCATTTGTACTTTCTTTTTCATTTGTTTCCTACTTTACTTTAATTGCTGTGGTGTTTGAAAATGCTCCGTAATAGTTCTTTTTGTTTACCGTTTTGTATGCGCGGACCTTATAGCGATAGGTTGCCCTTTTTTCAGTTTTGTATTCCGATACGAAGTTCCTTTGACCGCTGCAATCTTTGTATACTTTCCGGTCTTTGTGTTCAGCCGGTATACCTGATAGCCGGTTGCCCGGAAACCTTACTCCACTGCACGGTAACTGCTGCATCTTTTGTACTGAGTTTTATCGTTTTTACTTTTGCAGGCTTTTCTGTTTTTTTGATTTTCACCTGCTTTTCTGTGGAATACGCACCTTTATAATTTTTATCCTTATACGTTTTGTATGCACATACTTTATATTTATAAGTCTTTCCTGCTGCAAGCTTCTGATCGGTGTAGAAAAGCGTCTGGGCACTTTTTACTGTCGCAACCTGTTTGTATTTACCGTCTGCTGTATCCAGCCGGTAAATCATATATCCGGTGATCCCATCCACAGTCTGCCATGTCAGTTTCACGGAAGAAGTCCCAGTTGCAGAAACATTCGTCAGATCCACCTGACCCGGAAGTGTCACATCACTGTAAACATCCGAAAACCGGCCCGGAAGTACATGATCATTATTTTTTTCATAAGCACGGATTTTAAACTTATATTCGTTCGCCCCCGTCAGGCCGCTTATCGTATAAGAAGTGCTTCCATCTCCCACGTCAGCTGCCATTTCATACTGACTACTTGCTGCACTGTACTGATAAATCTGATACCCCACAGCCCCCTGTGTTTCTTCCCAGGACAACCCAAGCGAAGTCTCTGTCCGCGTCTGTGTTGCGATTCCAGTAACCTTTTCCAGCGAGGTAATCACTGAAATCGGAGAGGAAAATGTTCCGTAATAAGCATTCCCCCCTATCGTCCAGTAACATCTCACTTTATACTGATAGACTTTCCCTCCTTCTGCCGTTGTGTCCGTATAACTACAGTCGGTTGTCGACTTTAGAAGCGTATATTTTCCCTGATCCGAGTCGCTGCGCCATACCTGATAACCGTCCACGTCTTCTGCCGAAACACTGTCCCAGCTGAGATTCACAATTCCCGAAGTCCCATCCGATGCTTTCAGTCCGGTTATCTGTTCACTGGTATCCTTATACCAGAAATTCACATCAAGGACTCCTGTATAACCATCCACTTCCCCTTTTGACGAATACTGCCAGAATTCGTAATCATATGCGGCATCCGCATATGGCGTTCCTGATTTTGTATTGCTTGTCGTGGTATTGTTGTACCGTGCCACCCACAGGGAACAGTCATACAAAGCATCCGTATTGATATAGTTTTTGATCCACGCATAAGATGCATATACGCCTGCCCGGTATCCGGCTGCCGTAATGGTATCCGCAAATGCCTGACATACCGCTGTCTCTTTTGTTTTGGAAAGTTTTCCCGCAGTCAGACGCTTGTTTGCCCCTGCCTCCCGATCCATGATGATGGGCATCGACACATTCCAGCCGTACTGGTCAATCATATCGAGCACATACTGTGCTTCCTCCCGTGCCTCTGTCTCATTCAGAGCCTGGGAAAAGAAATACAGTCCGACATTGATATCATTGGAAACTGCTCCCTGAATATGACTGTCTGCACAATTATCTCTGTAAATACTTCCATCTTTCGTATCTCTGGATGCCACACGCACGAAAGCAAAATCAATTCCGGCTCCGTGAATACTTTCCCAGTCCAATCCGGTCTGTGTCCACTTTGTTCTGTCTTTGGAATACTTTTTCTTCAGTGCTGCATCCGCCTGCCAGTACGATACATCAATTCCGTTGACCAGTTCATCATCCGCATAGTCCGCTTTGTGATAATAGGTTGCGCTGGTATAATCACCGGCCGTCGTAAAGACGCATTCAAAAAAGCACTCGAATACGACGATGCTTTTTTCAAGGATGTCCGATTCCCGAAAACAGGTGCATTCTTTTCTATCAGTGTATCCAGATCCGGCTTTGACTCATACACGGTCTCATCCTCTATGCTCTGTCCCATGACGCCATCCATCTGCGCTTCGGGCACCTGAGCCTTTAACTGCTGTGGCGCCACAATACAAACCGCCGTCACCGCCAGTCCTGCCATAACTATCTTCGCCTTGGTAAATGCCAATTTCTGTTCCTCCCTCTGTTACCGTTCAATAAACTACTCATTTTACATAGTAACTTTATATGATTGTGCTTGTCAATGTTATTTCCCTTGCAAAATCTGTTTTTTGTAAATTTAAGAAATCCTTAAATAATATTAAGAAAAAGAGCACTTGCTTTCGCAAGTGCTCCTGTTATACTTATGTTATCTTAATTGTTAGAAAATTCTTCGAACTGCAAGAATGGTTCTGTAATTTGCAGGAGAAGTATATTTAATACCGTCTCTTGCATTGCTTGCATGTACAATCGTATTGTTTCCAACATAGATTGCAACATGTCCGCTGTAACATACGATATCACCCGGCTGCATGTTTGATGTGCTGACGCCATATCCTACACTTCTTAAAGCACTTGAGCTGTGTGGAAGGCTGACACCGAAATGTGCGTATACAGACATTACAAATCCGGAACAATCCGTTCCGTATGCGCTTGATGAATCCTGTACGGAAGAATCTGAGCTTTGTGACTGTGAAGAACCTGAAGAGGTTGTCTGAGATGCACTCTCTGCTTTCTGTGCCGCTCTGTCCGCAGCCTCACGCTCCTCTTTTTCCTTCTGTAATCTTGCCTTTTCTTCTGCAGCAGACTCTGCATATGTGTATTCTGTAGATAATGTGACATAATCTGTAGATACATAGCCTTTGCCTTCATCTACAGAAACCCTTGCCCATCCATCCTTTGACTCATCCAGTACCGTCAGATCGTCTCCTTCCGGCACCAGAGTAATTACTTCTGCCTTCTGGGAAGCTCCCTTTGCGGACTTTTAATGTCTCTGTCTCTACAAGAGCAACTCTTCTTCCTGCTTTCTTTTAATTTTTTCTCATCACCAATGGATACGAATTCAGATTTTACATAACCTGTTACCGATCCAGATTTGATTTTGTACCAGCCATCCTTCTCCCCCGATGACGGTTCCTACGTTATTCTTATATAATTTTCCTACAGCCTTGCTGTCTGTAGTTGGTTTCTTACGAACGTTCACGTAATCATCCACAACAGCTACCGCTTTGTCTTCATACTCAGACTTTACAACTGGTGCTTCAACTTCTTTTACTTCCGGCTGTGCACTTGCAACGGTTGCCTCATCTTCCACTTTTTCTGCGACTTCACTGAGTGCCAGTGAAAATCCTGCAGTCGGTGCAGATGATGTTGTTGCAATATCGGAAGCAAGGCTTGCGACTCCAGCAGTTGGTGCTGCGTAAGCTGCTACAGTAAAATTGCCAATGGTCAGTGCCCCAACTAACCCACATGCGGTCAATTTTAATAATGTTTTACGTTTCATTTTCGCCTCCAATGACTTTTGTACTTCTTTATTACGAATTTGTTACAATTATTACATTGTCATTATAGCAAAGGCACGGATATGTGTCAACCCCTTTTCCATCCACAGAATTCAATTGAATTTTTCGTATATTTATGCCATAATAAAAATGTAATAAAGAAAAACACGTATACCGAGTATTTTAAAAGGAGATCTGTCATATGGATATTTCAAGTATCAGTTCTGCGCTTCTTTCCGTAAACAGTTCCGATCCCGGCTCTCTGGCAAATGCCGTCAGCATTAAAATGCTTGACAATGCCATCTCATCGAATGAATCGCTTGGTGTTGGGCTGGCAAAAATGATGGAGAACTCTGTTTATCCTAATTTAGGAAGTAACATTGACGTTTCCGTCTAACCGGAAAAAAGAACCGCAAGGACAACAAAGAGATCTGTGCAATGCACAGATCTCTTTTCGTTTTTGATCTTTTCTTTATTTTACAGCAATGGCTTCAATTTCAAGCATAACATCTTTTGGAAGACGTGCCACTTCCACACAGCTTCTGGATGGAAATGGTGACGGGAAAAATTTTGCATAAACTTCATTAATTGCTGCAAAATCATTCATTTCCTTGATAAAAACAGTGGTTTTTACTACCTTGTCCATTCCGGTTCCGGCTGCCTCAAGCAGATTTGACAGATTTTCAAATGCCTGCTGCGCCTGTGCCACAGATCCTTCCGGAATTTCTCCGGTAGCAGGAACAACCGGGATAATGCCGGATGTGTATACCGTTCCGTTCACTTCAATCGCTTGTGAGTACGGTCCGATTGCGGCTGGTGCTTTATCTGTACTGATTACGTTTTTCATTTTATATTCCTCCTTTTGCCTTTACCTGCATTATACGAAACTCTTGCGGATTTTTCCACCATCCAGTGTAATTTTTCTTTCTTTATATAAGTGTCCGATGGCACGTTTAAACGCCGCTTTACTCAATCCGGTTTCCCTCTTAATCACCTCTGGACTCGCTTTTTCCGAAAACGGAAGCACTCCTGCATAGGAATCCAGCAATTCAAGTATTTTCTCTGCATCCGTGTCCATCTGAATATAAGCTTTTTCCCGCAGTGTAAGATCTAACTTTCCATCCGGTTTTACTGCAGTAACTTTCGCCTCAATCACATCTCCGATTTTCAGGAAACTGTGATCCTCTGAATTTGGTATTCTTGCGGAAAAGCGATCATCCACTGCCACAAAAGCACCAAAGTTATCGGAAAACTCATACACCCTTCCGGTTACCATCTGATCTTTCTGATACGGTGAATCCTTGAAAGCAGATCGTACAGTCCCTTCATGCTGGCACAAAGCCGCTTGCTTTTATCAATATAAAGGGTTACAAGAATCTCGTCTCCTGCTTCTACCCGTGAAGTCATCTCTTTATATGGCAGAAACAGATCTTTTTCCAGTCCCCAATCCAGAAAAGCACCGATCTTTCCAACTTCTTTCACCACAAGCGGTGCATATTCTCCCAGTGTCAGCTTCGGTGTGTTGGTTGTTGCAATCAGCCGGTCTTTGGAATCTTTATATAAAAAGACCCTTATCTTTTCCCCCGGTTTTGCATCTTCCGGCACCTGTTTTGACGGAAGCAGCACATGTGTCTCACCGCCCATATCCTCTGCCAGATATACTCCGAAGTCTACTTTTTTACATAATACAAATCCTGATATTCTGCTAATTTCATCTTTTTCCTACGCTTTCAAAAAAACAACAACTGCATATGGCTGCCCATCCGGTGCACACAGTGCAACCGTCACACGGGGATCTTCTATCGTCACATGCGGCACAATTACATCTCTGCACATCGCAGCTTTTTTATATTCTACCCGGACTTCCATTGTCCGAAACTCCTTCGGAACATATTCCATCGCCACCTGTACATATCTGGTATTGTTCATATGGTGATTGGTATCTATGAAATAAGAAGGAACTACCAATGAATCTTTTTCTTCATATTTTTCCGGCAGCATAATTTTTCCGCTCGCTGCACTGCATGGGAAGCTGTGGGTCCAATCCGTATGCATCCGAGATTTCTTTTGTCACTCTGACCGGAATCCCCTTCTTTGTATCCATCAGTACCCATACGGAATTTGCATATGCCATCCGTTCCCCATCCCTGCTGTTCATGGAGAAATTCCGGTAACCGTAAAAAGCCTTTCATTCCATATGCCCATGTCTGTGTCGTAACCTGTTCGCCCAGCCGCGGCATCCGGTTCAGACAGATCTGCCAGGAAGATAAGATCCACGCCTTTTTGTGCATCGGTCCATACTTCCACACCAAGGTTCACGGCCTCTGAATGAAATACGCTGCAATCCTGAAAGTAATCCATAAGCGCCAGCCATGTCATCCGGCCTTGCGCATCTGTCTCACTGTATCTTACTCTGCTGTCAAATTCGTACATTACCGTGTCCTTTCTTATTCTTATCTTTTATAAAACAAAAAGCACTACATAATGTAGTGCTCTTCAGCTGGCCCACCAGGATTCGAACCTGGAAATGACGGAGTCAGAGTCCGTTGCCTTACCATTTGGCGATGGGCCAATGTGTTTCATGTCTCTCAACAAATGGTATTATACATGGAACCCCTATAAGTGTCAACCCATATTTTCAAATTTTTTCAAAACACAACTTCTTTATCAATTAGTGCATATACGCAGGTTTTCCCCCATTCCAAACCTGCTGATCCGTTGGTCAGTTCTGTAATTTCCTTCGGAAGTGTCTCTTTTTGTTCCGTGGGTACGAGAATTGTCATTGTGACATCCGCCTCATATGCTGTATCCAGAATCACGGTATGATTTTGTCCGAATAAATACTGCAGCTTTCCAAGCCCATTGTAATCGGTATGAATCAGCAGATGCTGTCCCTTACATTTTTCAATGAGCCGGCTGGCTGCAAGTCCCGCCTGTGTCGCTGCCTGATAGGCACGCACAAGCCCTCCTGTTCCAAGCAGCACACCTCCAAAATAGCGCGTGACAACAACCGCAACGTCCGTAATCTTCTCCCGGAGAAGTACATCCAACATCGGGCGGCCGGCAGTCTGTGCCGGCTCTCCATCATCCGAACAGCGCGTCAGCTCCTGCCTCTCCCCGATGACAAAAGCAGAACAGTTATGACGGGCATCCCAGTATTTTTTCTTTGTCTCATTAATGAAAGCAACCGCTTCTTCTTCTGACTGAACAGGCTTTACTGTTGCTATAAAACGGGATTTCTTCTCTGTGATTTCACCCTCTCCTCCGGTATAGACCACTCGCATATATCCTATTCTCCTTTGTGTCATTCCTCATTTTTCTCCGGTGTCTGTTCCGGTTCATGTGTTTCTTCCGGTTTTGCATCATCCGGCGGATCTGCCGGTTCTTCTTCCGGCTTTTCCTCATCCTGCGTTTCGGCATCATGTATATTGCATGTTTCATTTAAGAATTTCTCTGTCGCACAGTACTGGTAATCGGCCGAGCCCTTTTCGGCACCCACAATATAAGTTTTTGTCACAACCTGATCTGCAGGACAGTATTCTCCGGCAACTTTTCCGGATGCTTGCTCACAGATCTGCAGAGAAATATGATGATCACAACTCTCTGTCGGAACGGTTCCTTTCGCAAAATATTCCGTATAACTTTGCGTTCCACGCGGATCTTTATCACAGACATCCGCTTCCGGCAGAAGTCCGGATTTTGCACAGACAACAGCCTGTGTAATTCCGGAAGGTTTTTCAAAATCTTTTGCCTTAAGATCCGCATGAATCCGCTTCATCACAGCTTTCCACAAATTCTTTGGATATCCCGTAGCTGACTGAATGGAATTATCATCATATCCGCCCCATACCACGCAGGTGTAATAAGGCGTAAATCCGGCAAACAGTGCATCCCTGTTCAGCGTTGTCGTACCGGATTTTCCTGCCTGTGCCATTCCGGTTCCAAAATAAGCCCGCATACCCGTTCCACTCGTCATAACATCTTTCATGGCATCCGTCAGAAGCCATGCGGTATCCTCTTTATTACCTGATGCTGTTCCTTTGTCTGTGTTTTATCAAGAAGAACGTTGCCGTCATGATCCAGTACCTGGGTATAAAAACTCGGTTCGTTATATTCTCCCTGATTTGCAATTGCGGCATAAGCTGCAGTAAGTTCCAGGTTTGTCACACCCTGTGTCAGACCTCCGAGAGAAATTCCAAGGTTTCTGTCCGTATCGGTAAGCGTGGAAAATCCGAAGTTTTCTGCATATTCATATCCCAGATCCACACCAATATCCTGAAGTGTTTTTACTGTCACAATATTGATGGATTTTGTGATTGCCTTCCGGATGCTCGTGAATCCTCCGAATTTGTGCGTGTAGTTATTGTATGTTTTATTTCCGACCGTAAGCGGTGCATCATCCTGCACGGATGCCAGCGTTTTTCCTCCGGCATCGAGTGCCGGCGCATAACATGCAATGATTTTAAAAGTAGATCCCGGCTGCCGGCAGGTCTTTGTTGCACGGTTCCAGGTACGGTTTCCGGCCTTATTTCCGCGTCCGCCGACAATCGCCTGTACCTCACCGGTCGACTGATCCATAATCGTCATCGCCACCTGCGGCTGCATGGTAATGAAAATATACTCTGAATTTTCTACCAGCTTGTCCCCTTTTCCGAGGACATCTTTTTTCGTACTGTGCAATTGCAGCCCGGCAGTCCTCCTCCGATGTAAAATTGATCGAATAATTCTGACTTTTGTTTTTCTTTTTATAATAGGAAAGCATTGTCTGATTGGTATATGTTTTTATTGTACCATCCTTCTCCTTCACCTGAAAAGAAAGATAGAATGAATATTTGGTACCCGCATCATAATTGGCTTTGTCTGCCACCTCCTCATCGCAGATTTTCTGGATTTGAAGATTCTGTGTGGACTTGATCGTCAATCCCCCCTGATAAATTGCCTTGTATGCTTCTGACTCCGAATAGCCTTTGATATTTACTAGATCATCAAAAACATCATCAATGACCGCGTCCACAAAATATGTGTTCATGGTTTCTTCCCTCACATCATTGTGTTCGGAAATCCTGCCATACACATCATCTGCCATCGCTTTATCATACTGTTTCTGCGAAATATATCCCTGTTTTTTCATGGCATCCAGCACATTCTTTCTGCGCTTTGCATTTTCCTTTGGATGAAGAATGGGATTGTAACCTGCCGGATTCTTTGTAATTCCGGCAATAACCGCACATTCCGAAAGTGTCAGCTTTGACACATCTTTCCCAAAATAACGCTGTGCTGCTGCCTGAACCCCAAGGGTATTGCTTCCAAGGTTGATGGAATTCAGATAATTTTCCAGAATCCAGTTCTTGTCATTTACCTTTTTTTCCAGCTCTATTGCCAGATACTGTTCCTGTATTTTCCGCTGTACCTGACGTTCCATCTTTTCCATTTTGGAAATATTACTGTCATTTTCGTTTGCCCACTGCTCACTCAGCACATTATTTTTAATCAGCTGCTGCGTAAGCGTACTTGCTCCCTGACTGAAATCTCTGGTCCGGACATCCGCCACCAGTGCCCTGACAATTCCTTTCAGGTCAATACCGTTATGATCATAAAAACGCTCATCCTCGATCGCCACTACCGCATGCTGCAGATTCTCCGGAATCTGGTCAATTGTCACGTACTGCCGGTTGGATCCGGCTGCCACTAATTTTGCTGTCTCACTTCCGTCTGCCGCAAGCACTTTCGTGGAATATCCCGTTGGAATGACATCCACTTCGGATATATCCGGTGCGGATGCAAGAATTCCTTTCAATGCACCCACTCCGAAACTCACTGTCGCACAGCCTCCCACAATGATTCCAATCAGTAGAAGTTTCCCCAGTATGACTCCGATTTTATGACGTATTCTCGTTCCTCTTGCGTCCAGCTGTTTTTTGCTCTCCGGCGCAAAGAAGTTCTTCCATAGTTCATAGTTTTCTCCCCGCAGAAATAATAAAAATTCTTTTTATCCATATATTATACCAAATAATATGTGCAATAGAAAGTTTTATTTATCGACAGCAAAAACCCCCGGCTTTCGCCAGGGGTCCGCTGTTGATGTATACTAAAACTAAGGGGATTAGATTCACTAACCTAGCCATTAGATTAGTGCAAAATTATTCAACATCCTGTAAGGCTTCCATATCTTCCTCACCGGTACGAATCTTGACAACCTTTGCCACATCGTATACGAAGATTTTTCCATCTCCGATATGTCCGGTATAAAGTGCCTTCTTTGCTGCAGCCACTACGCTGTCTACTGGGATCTTGCTTACAACAACCTCTACCTTAATCTTCGGAAGTAAGGTTGCATCGACTTCAGCACCACGGTAACGCTCGCCGGAGCCTTTCTGGATACCGCAGCCCATAACCTGTGTACAGGTCATTCCCGTAACACCCAGATCGTTCATTGCTTTCTTCAAATGATCATATCGGGAAAGCTTTGCAATAATAACCACTTTGTACATGCCGGTTGCATCCTTTGGCACGGCGGAAACCACCTTGACTGCTGCATCTCTCTTTGCCGTAGAAGCCTGTGCATATTCCGGTGTACCCAGATCTGTATTTTCATTGATATCCATTGTCATGGTATTGGAAACATCCATGATAGAAAATCCTGAGTAAGCTGATGCAAGTCCATGTTCCATAGAATCCAGACCAACAATTTCTTCTTCCTCTGTAACACGAAGTCCAATCATTTTTCTTAATGACGATAAATGCAATGGTAATGGTTACAGCTGTCCATGCAGCTACCGTAACAAAACCTAACAGCTGAATACCAAGCTGTCTGAATCCACCACCATAGAATAAACCAACCACCGAATCATTTCCCGGTGCGGATTTGGTAGCAAATAAACCAACGGCGATGGTACCCCAGATACCATTCATCATATGTACAGCTACCGCACCAACCGGATCGTCCACATGAAGCTTATAATCCAAAAGCCATACACCAAAGCAAACCAGTAAACCGGAAACAAAACCAATACAGATTGCACCGAAACAATCGGTCACGTCACAAGGAGCGGTAATTGCTACAAGTCCTGCAAGAGAGGCATTTAATGACATTGATACATCAGGTTTTCCATATTTTACCCATGTAAATACCATACAAACAACTGTTGCGACTGCCGGAGCTACGGTCGTTGTAAGAAATACGCTGGCAAGCTGTGAACCGGAAGTACATGCAGCGCCATTAAATCCATACCAGCCAAACCAGAGAATAAAACATCCAAGGCATCCAAGTGGAAGATTGTGTCCCGGGAATGCGTTGACTTTTGTAATCTTCCCAGACTTATCTTTTTTGAGAACTTTCCAATACGTGGTCCAAGCATTGCTGCACCGATGAGTGCTGAAATACCACCAACCATATGAATGGCACAGGAACCTGCAAAATCGTGGAATCCAAGCTGTGATAACCAGCCGCCGCCCCAGATCCAGTGTGCTTCAATCGGATAAATCAATGCCGAAATTACTGCTGAATAAATACAGTAGGATAAGAATTTTGTACGCTCTGCCATAGCACCTGATACAATCGTTGCTGTAGTTGCACAGAATACTAAGTTAAATACAAAATTCGAAAAATCAAAATTTGCATAACTGGTAAAGATATCAAATCCCGGTTTTCCGATAAAACCAAGAACATCTTCTCCCAGCAATAATGAAAAACCGATCAGGATGAACATTACGGTACCAATACAGAAGTCCATCAGGTTCTTCATCAAAATGTTGCCTGCATTCTTTGCTCTGGTAAAACCGGTTTCTACCATGGCAAAGCCTGCCTGCATCCAGAATACCAGTGCGGCACCGATCAGAAACCAGATGCCAAACATATTTTCATTGATAAAACTTACAATTTGTTGTTTATCCATAACAATCTCCTCCCTATATAGAAAAAGAGACACTTCCCCAAATTCCACAGCTTCGTGGTTCTGAAAAAAATGTCTCTTTTTTATTTTGTAAGATGTTTGTAAAAAATGTTCCTTAAATCTTTGGATTAAACTTCAAAGATCAGATCTCCATAAGATGGCATTGGCCATAAATCCTTGTCAACGATCATCTCCAGCTTATCTACCGGTGCACGGAGTGCATCCATAGCAGATTTCACCTCATCCCTGTAATATACAGCCTACCTTCACCCATTTCTGTTCCCTTTGCAGTAACAGTTTCCAGACTCTTGAGTGCTTTCTGTGTCTCAGCAAGCAGGGAGGATGTCTCTGTCAAAATATCTGTCTGTGCGCTGACATCTGCAGATGCACATGCACTCTTTACAGTTGCAATTGACTGTCCAAGTTCTGTTGTGTACTTGATAACAGCCGGAATAATCTGCTTTCCAGCGATGTCAATCATGGCTTTTGCTTCGATATTGATGGTCTTTGCATATGTCTCGTACTCGATCTCTACACGGGATTCAAGCTCAGACTTGGTAAATACTCCAAATTTTTCAAATGCAGCTACAGATTCCGGAGCTGTATATGCAGGAATTGCATCTACCATGGACTTGATATTTGGAAGTCCACGCTTCTGGGCTCTGCAACCCATTCCTCAGAGTATCCGTTTCCGTTGAATACGATTCTCTGATGTTCGATGGCATATTTCTTGATCAGATCATGTGCTGCAAGCTCGAAATCGTCTGCTTTTTCAAGAACGTCACAGGCATCTGAAAATGCCTCCGCAACGATGGTATTTAACACGATATTTGCCTGTGCAACAGAATCCTGGGAACCAACCATACGGAATTCAAATTTGTTTCCGGTAAACGCAAACGGTGAAGTACGGTTACGGTCTGTCGCATCTTTCATGAAATCCGGAATGGTCTTAACACCGGTTTCAAGTTTTTCACCTTCCAGACTGTGTGTTGCTGTACCTGTGCTGATCAGCTGATTTAATACGTCTCCAAGCTGATCTCCAAGGTAAATGGACAGGATCGCTGGCGGTGCCCGTTTGCTCCTAATCTGTGATCGTTTCCCACATCAGCTGCCGCTGCACGAAGAAGTGCTGCATGCTCATCAACTGCCTTTAAAATACAGGTAAGTACCAGTAAGAACTGTACATTCTCATGTGGTGTCTTACCAGGCTCAAGCAGATTGATTCCATCGTCTGTTGTAATGGACAGTTGTCATGTTTCCGGAACCGTTGACACCTGCGAATGGTTTCTCATGAAGCAGACACTGTAAACCGTGACGTCCGGCAACCTTCTTTAAGGTTTCCATAATAATCTGGTTGTGATCAACTGCTACGTTACACTCTGCATAAATTGGTGCCAGCTCATGCTGTGCCGGAGCTACTTCGTTATGCTGTGTCTTTGCAGCAACGCCAAGTTTCCAGAGTTCTTTGTTGACGTCCTTCATGTACGCACCGATGCTCTCGCGGATTGATCCGAAATAGTGATCGTCCATCTCCTGTCCCTTTGGAGGCATTGCCCCGAAAAGAGTACGTCCGGTAAAGATCAGATCCTTACGCTGTAAATACTTCTGACGATCTACAATGAAGTACTCCTGCTCCGGTCCAACGGAAGGGGTAACTTTCTTTGATGTCGTATTTCCAAACAGTCTTAGCAGACGGATAGACTGTGTATCGATTGCTTCCATGGAACGAAGAAGCGGTGTTTTCTGGTCAAGCGCCTCTCCTGTGTAGGAGCAGAATGCAGTCGGAATGCAGAGGGTTGCGCCTGCTGCGTCCTGACGAACGAAAGCCGGTGAGGTGCAATCCCATGCTGTATATCCTCTTGCCTCAAAAAGGTAGCACGCAGTCCACCGGACGGGAAAGAAGATGCATCCGGCTCGCCTTTGATCAGCTCTTTACCGGAAAAGCTCATCAGAACCTTGCCATTTGGCATTGGCGCAGTAATAAAAGAATCATGCTTCTCTGCAGTCACACCGGTCAGAGGCTGGAACCAGTGGGTATAATGGGTAGCACCTTTCTCGATAGCCCACTCCTTCATCTCATGTGCGATGACGTCTGCGGTCTCAAGATCAAGTTCTTTTCCCTCATCCATGACTTCATGGAGTTTCTTGTAAACTTTTTTTGGAAGACGTTCCTGCATGACCGTGTCATTGAATACGTTCTCGCCAAAAATGTCTGCAACGTTAAAATAATCACTCATTTTTTACAACATCCTTTTTTCACAATCAAATCCCCTGATTGTATGCTTATTTACCAAACATAAGTCATTTTACTAAAAAAGGGCATTCCAATAGCTATATTGGAACGCCCTCGTTCTTAACCCATGTTTAATCTAAAACTAAGATACCTCTTTCCAACACAAAATGCAACCTCTTTTTTGTTAAGTTTTTTACATTTTATACAATTTGACGTTTTTCTCTCAAATTCTACTTCTTTTGTTGTTTATTTCTTCACGAAAAAAAGGAAGTGTCAAACGGCACTTCCTTTTTTTTTGATTCCTGTTATTATTCAGCTTTTCCAACAGAACCGAACAGTTCCATCTTTTCCTTAACAGTAGCTTTGATTGCATCTGCACCAGGAGCAAGAAGCTTACGAGGATCAAATCCCTTGCCCTCTAAGTCCTTACCAGCCTCAATGTATTTACGTGTAGCATCTGCGAAAGATAACTGGCACTCTGTATTAACATTGATCTTAGATACACCAAGAGAGATTGCTTTCTTGATCATATCAGCCGGGATACCTGTACCCCCATGAAGAACCAATGGCATAACACCGGTCTTAGCCTGGATTGCATCGAGAGTCTCGAAGCTTAATCCCTTCCAGTTTGCAGGATATTTTCCATGAATGTTACCGATACCGGCAGCAAGCATATCAACACCAAGATCAGCGATTGTCTTGCACTCGTCCGGATCTGCGCATTCACCCATACCAACAACACCGTCTTCTTCTCCACCGATAGAACCAACTTCACACTCGATAGAAAGTCCTAAGTTGTGTGCTACATTTACTAATTCTGTAGACTTTGCAAGGTTCTCCTCAAATGGATAATGAGATCCGTCGAACATGATGGATGTGAAGCCTGCTTTGATACATTTGTAGCAGCCTTCGTAAGTTCCATGATCCAGATGAAGTGCTACAGGAACTGTGATTCCAAGTTCCTCATCCATAGCCTTAACCATAGCTGCTACGGTCTTGAAACCTGTCATGTACTTACCAGCACCCTCAGATACACCAAGGATTACAGGACTCTTTAATTCCTGTGCGGTAAGAAGAATGGACTTTGTCCACTCCAGGTTATTGATATTGAACTGACCAACTGCATAGTGGCCTGCTTTTTGCTTTTTTTTGAGCATTTCTGTTGCAGATACTAACATTTGTATTTCCTCCTAATCATAAGTTACCTAGATTATAGTACACTTTTCCCCAAAAAAATAAAGTTAATTTTTTAACAAAATATTTCAACTCTCTGCTTCAAATTTCGGATGACTACTTCCCGGTGTGCTCCGCCGAATTCACCGTCGAGTGTCCACGGTACTTCTTCCTTCGCCGTAATGTGTACAGCATCGGTTTTAAACGAATAAATCAGATCCGAATCATCAATCATATTTGTCAGGCAGGCAAGGATTTCATTCAGCTCAATCGGATTCTTCGGATTGCGGATCAAAGTCACTTCAAACAGACCGTCATCAAGTTTTACATCATTTCCGGTCATTCCCTTAAAGCCCCCGACAGAAACGGAATTGGTAACCATTCCGTATATAAATTCATCCTGAAACACTTTTCCGTCATATTCCACCTGCATACGGAACGATGGAATGTCCCGAAGCTGTTTGACACCCTCCATAATATACGCCACGTGCCCGAAAATATTTTTCAGCTGCTGGGATGTCTTATAGGAAACCTCTGTAAACAGACCAAACGCTGCTATATAGACAAAGGTATCCGAATTGAAATCTCCGATATCACATGGAAATCTGTTTTGTCCAACCGCCCGCTCCGCTGCCTTTAGCATCTCCTTCGGGATTCCGAGAGAATTGGCAAAGTCGTTTGTACTTCCGGCCGGAATATATCCAATCGGAATATGCAGCTTCGCCTGCATCAGCCCGGTCATCACTTCATCAAGTGTTCCGTCACCCCCACTGCAGACAATACGGTCATATCCCGCACCCTCTTCCACCACCTTGCGCGTCGCATCTGCCTGTGCCTGTGTGGTATAAATTGTCACGTCAAATCCTGCCTTCACCATCATGTCCACAATATCTACAAGATGATTTTTAATCTGTCCTTTTCCTGCATGCGGATTAAAAATAAATAACAGTTTCTGGCTCATACGTAGTTCCCCTTTATATAAGATTTTCCGCAATTGCGGCAAGTTTCCGTAATCTGTGATTCACTCCCGATTTTCCGACCGGTGGATCAAGATAAGTTCCCAGTTCCTTTAAAGTTGCCCGGGATAATCCAGACGTGCCTGTGCAATCTCCGCCAGCGGTTCTGGAATGTTGTCAAACCCTATGGTATCCCGGATCCTCTTGATATCTTCCATTTGTTTCACTGCTGCATTCACCGTTTTGTTGATATTTGCAGTCTCACAGTTTACCTTGCGGTTCACAGAATTGCGCATCTCCTTTAAAATTCTTACATTTTCCAGATTCATCAAAGATACATAAGCTTCCATGACATTCAGCAGATCCACAATCTGTGAACCTTCTTTCAGGTAAACCACCATACGCTCTTTGCGTTCTACAATCTTAGGCTCCGTCTCAAAAAAATTCCATCAGTTCTTTTAACTGCTGTGCCTGTTCAAGCGTATGGCAGACAATTTCAAAATGATAGGATTTATTCGGATCACTGATCGATCCCGCTGCCATAAATGCTCCACGGATAAATGCTCTCTTACAGCATGTCTGCTGCACCAGCATCCCATCCGCTCTCCGGTGATTTATTTTCCGGGACCGGTACGGTTCCTGATCCCAGTGCAGCGTCTGCATGATCTGAAAAACCTCCTGTTTCTCTCCAAATATTTTTTGCAACAGCAGACCATATTTTGTCTGCAGCAAAGAATTTTCGTTGGAAACTACAAGCTTTCCCTCTTCATCCAGCATGCCTTCCAGTTCCAGTATCCCTGCCAGTTCTGCGATCTGGCAATGTCTGCTCCGTCCGAACTGTTTTGCCAGTTCCTCTTTTTACTTCACTCGAAAACGACATCCTATTTTCCTCTCAGTGCATCTTTCCCGATATCGCGATGTTCAATTTTCAATCCGTATTCCCGGTTTTTTTTTCTGACTCAGACGCTTGTACAATTCATTGGCAAGTGTGACGGAACGATGTTTTCCTCCGGTGCATCCGATGGAAATTACCAGCTGATTCTTGCCCTCGGAAATATAGTGTGGAATCAGAAATGTCACCATATCTTCCAGCTTGTTTAAAAAGATCTTTGCCTCATCATATTTCATGACATACTGCTGGATTTCCACATCATTTCCTGTCTTTGGACGAAGTTCTTCCACATAATACGGATTTGGCAGAAACCGCACATCCATGACGATATCAGAATCTGCCGGAATTCCATACTTGAATCCAAAAGAAAGGATCGTAACATACATGCTGTTAAATTCTTCATCCTGTACAAAGATCTTTTCCAGTTCTGTTTTTAATTCTCTCGTAAGCAGACGGCTGGTGTCGATAATATAATCCGCTTCTTTTTCAGAAATTCCATTTTCTGACGTTCCCGCATGATTCCCTTATCCACACGCTCTCCCTGTGCCAGCGGATGGCTTCTTCGGGTCTCTTTATAGCGTTTTACAAGAACCGCATCCTCTGCATCCAGAAACAGCACTTCATACTGGACATCCTTACTTTTTAAAATTTCCAGCATATCCTGCACTTTATCCAGATTTTCACCGCTCCGCGCATCAATTCCGATCGCCACATTTTTCATCTGCGTATCAAAATTTGTTGCAAAATCCACAAGTTTATCCAGAAGCGGAATCGGAAGATTATCGATACAAAAGAATCCCATATCTTCCATCATTTTCATTGCTGTACTTTTTCCGGCTCCTGACATGCCCGTCACAATTACAAATCTCATCTAGAACTCTCCTATCATTTTCACTTCCGGTTCAAGTGTCACACCAGACTGTTTTTTACACGTTGCTGTACATCTTTCATCAGCTGCAAAATCTCTGCTGCGGTGGCATTTCCTCTGTTTATCACAAATCCGCAGTGTTTTTCGGAAACCTGGGCATCCCCAACGGCATAGCCTCTCAGCCCGGCATCCATAATCAGTTTTCCTGCAAAATAGCCTTCCGGACGCTTAAACGTACTGCCTGCACTTGGATACTCCAGCGGCTGCTTCTCCACACGTTTTTCCCCCTGAGTTCTGCCATCTTTGCACGGATCTCCTGCTCCGGTGCCGGCGTCAGGGACAACTCTGCCTCCAATACCAGAAAATGATTCTTGGGAATACAGCTGTGCCTGTAGGACAGATCCAGTTCCTCCCGTGAGAGTACCTTTTGCTCACACTCCGGGGTAAGCACTGTCACCTGCCGGATGACATCTTTCATTTCTCCGCCATAGGCACCCGCATTCATGGTCACTGCACCGCCCATGCTTCCCGGAATTCCGGCAGCAAATTCCATGCCGCCCAGACCGGCAGCTGCCGCTTTTGTAGCCACCTGGGAAAGCAGGGCACCTGCCTGCGCACGCAAGATATTTCCCTGCACTTCCACCGCATTCATCTGTGCCCCGACTTCAATAATAAGTCCACGGATTCCTTTGTCTCCAACCAGAAGATTACTTCCGTTTCCGATCACGGTCACTGCAAGCCCTTTCTTTTTAGCCAGGCCAAGAATTACCGGAAGTTCCTGTTTCTTTGGACACACGTAAAGATCCGCAGGACCTCCCACGCGAAATGTCGTGTGTTTTTTCATCGGTTCCTGCTGATATACGACCAGCTCAGGCAATGCCGCCCTGATTTCTTCAAGCCACTGATCCATTATGCCTCCTTCAGGAAAGCCACATAGCCGTGCAATGCCTCATACAGATCCACTTTGCTGATGATTTCCCATGGTGCATGCATATTCAGTACGGCAACTCCGCTGTCAATAACATTCATGCCATAATTTGCAAGAATATATGCGATGGTTCCGCCGCCTCCCTGATCTACTTTTCCAAGTTCTGATGTCTGGAACGATACATCATTATCATCAAAAATTCTGCGCAGTCTTGCAATATACTCTGCATTTGCATCATTGGAACCTGATTTTCCTCTGGCTCCTGTATATTTGTTCAGGACAAGTCCCTTCCCAAAGTAAGCACAGTTACGTTTTTCCATCACAGACGGATAATTCGGATCAAATGCCGCAGATACATCGGAAGAAAGCACTCTGGAATTATGCAGCGCTCTGCGCACTTTCAATTCGCTGTATTCCCCAAGCAGATTGATGATCTCTGCCACACTGTCCTCAAAGAAATGGGACTGCATGCCGGATGCACCTACACTTCCGATCTCCTCTTTGTCTACCAGAAGACATACGCTGGTATGCTGTGGCTTTTCAATCTCAAGCATTGCCGCAAAAGACAGATAAGCACACACTCTGTCGTCATGTCCGTATCCCATAATCATGCTGAGGTCAAAGACGTAAACTCTGGCAGCCCCTGCCGGAACAACTTCAATCTCCGCAGACAGAAAATCTTCCTCGTCCACACCGTACTCTTTGGACAGAATATTTAAAATATTTGCCTTTACGCGGTCTTTCATCTCTTTTTTCTCTTTTTCATCATCACTTGCTGCCGGAATACTTCCGACAAGCAGATCAAGGTTTTCTCCTTCGATCACCTTGGATGCCTTTTTCTCCATCTGTTCTCCCGCTAAATGAATCAGCAGATCACTCACGCCAAAAACAGGATCTTCCGGTTTTTCTCCGATATTGACCGTAACCGTTGTACCGTCTTTTTTACAGATTACACCGTGCAGTGCAAGTGGAAGTGTCACCCACTGGTATTTCTTCACACCTCCATAATAATGCGTATCTAACAGTGCCATCTCCGTATCTTCATATAACGGTACCTGTTTTAAATCCATACGTGGGGAATCAATATGTGCGCCGAGAATGTTCATTCCTTCCTCGATGTCTTTTTCACCGATCACAAACAGAGCGAGACCTTTTCCCATATTATTGGCAACAATGCGGTCTCCTGCTTTTAATTTTATATTCTGCGCAATCTTTTCACTCAGATCTGCAAATCCGGCTTCCTTTGCCTTCCGGTAGAATTCCCCTGCACACTCGCGCTCAGTCTTGCAGGAAGATATAAACTTACGGTATTCTTCCGCAAATGTAAATACATCCTGTCTTTTGGTTCCTTCCGGGTATTTCTCCCACGCATTTTTCTTTTCCATGATTTCTTACATCTCCTCATTTACTCTCGTCTATTCTTCATCGTCACTTTTTGTCATATTTGCCTGAACTCTGCGATACAGCTCCTGTGCGGCATTGTAACCCATCTTCTTCTGTCTGTGGTTGACTGCCGCCGCCTCACAGATAACCGCCAGATTCCGCCCCGGACGGATTGGAAGGGAATGGCATACTACCTTGTTGCCCAGATATTCGATATATTCTTCTTCCAGTCCCAGGCGGTCATAATCCGCATCTTTCTTCCAGTCTTCCAGTTTGATCACCAGATCAATCTGCTGCTTTTCCTTGACGCACTCTACACCATACAGAGTCTTTACATCTATGATACCAATGCCCCGCAGTTCAATAAAATGCCGGGTCACTTCCGGAGAAGTTCCGATCAGTGTATGTTCATTGATCTTTCGGATTTCCACTACATCATCCGTAACCAGACGATGTCCGCGGCGGATCAGTTCCAGAGCCGCCTCGCTTTTTTTCCGATTCCACTGTCTCCTGTAATCATGAGACCCTCGCCATATACATCGACCAGAACCCCGTGAACGGTAATACAGGGTGCCAGTTCTTCACCCAGTGTATAGATCAGCTCTGCCATAAATTCAGAAGTCGGACGATCCGTACCAAGAACCGGCACTTCATTTTTTATTGCCTCTTCTAAGAAAATTTCATCTGGCTGCAGACTGCGGCAGAAAATCACACATGGGATATCAAACTTCAGAAACGCATCATAACGGGTTTTCTTTTCCGCATCACTCATCTGCTGGATAAACGTATATTCTACATTTCCAATCATCTGTATTCTTGATTCCTCGAAATGTTCAAAATATCCGGTCAGCTGTAATGCCGGACGATTCACATCGCTGGAAATAATCTTACATTTTTTCAGATTGATATCCGGCGTAAAATTTTTCAGATTTAAAACCTGCGCAACTTTTGCAACACTAACACTTCCATTTGACATATTCATTTCCCCCTGTGGCTCATATTAAGCAGTACCTGTGCCGGACTGCCTTTTTATAAACAGATTGTACCATGAATCTTTCCATATCTCAAGTTGCTAAGCCGGTCCGGAATGCAGGGTATCATATACATTCTGTGCAGCCGCCAGATTCATGCTGTCGGTTTCTGCCAGTTCCTCCACAGATGCGTTTTTCATATTTTCCATAGACTGGAATCTCCGCATTAGTGCCTTTCTTCTGGCCGGTCCGATTCCCTCAATGTCATCTAAAATGGAATGCACCTGTGTCTTAGAACGCAAAGACCGGTGATACTCAATGGCAAACCGGTGTGCTTCATCCTGAATCCGGGTAATCAGTTTAAATCCCTCTCCATGCCGGTCAATCGGAATTTCCACATTGTGGAAATATAGTCCCCTTGTACGGTGATTGTCATCCTTGACCATACCGCAGACCGGAATATCCAGTCCCAGTTCTTCCAGCACCTGCAGACAGATATTTACCTGGCCGCGTCCGCCATCCATCATGATGATATCCGGGAAACGTGTAAAACTGCCGACTTCCTGCGGCATATTTTTTTCTTCCAGTTCTTTCTGTTCCTGCATGCCGTGCGTAAACCGCCGGGTCAGAACCTCATGCATGGAAGCGTAATCATCCGGTCCTGATACCGTACGGAGTTTAAATTTCCGGTAATCGCTCCTCTTTGGCCGCCCCTTTTCATATACAATCATGGAACCGACGGTTTCAAATCCGTTGATATTGGAAATATCGTAAGCCTCCATACGGTTTAAGTCTTTCATGCCAAGCAGCTGTTCAATCTCTTTTACCGCGCCGATTGTGCGGCCTTCTTCTCTCTTGATCTTTTCTTTATCCTGACTGAGAACCAGCTGTGCATTTCTTGCAGCCAGTTCCACCAGTTTTTCTTTCAGTCCTTTTTGTGGAATTCTTATCGTCACTTTCCGCCCACGTTTTGCAGTCAGCCATTCCTCCAGTACTGGAATGTCTTCGATCGCCTCCTGCAGCATAATCTCCCGCGGAATAAATGGCGTGCCGGAATAATACTGTTTCACAAAATTTACCAGAATATCTCCCGTGCTTTCTTCCGATCCCACGCGCACATGAAAATGATCCCTTCCGATAATCTTTCCACTGCGGATAAAAAACACCTGAACCACCGCATCCCGGTCATCACTCGCCAGTGCAATGATATCTTTGTCTTCTCCGTCCGTATTGGTAATTTTCTGTTTCTGGGCAATCTGGCTGACACTGTTTAACAGCTCACGGTATTCGATCGCCCGCTCAAACTCCATCTCCTCGGAGGCTTCCTGCATTTTTCTTTTAATTCACGCAGCACCGGCGCATAATTTCCATTTAAAAATTCCAGTGCTTTGCTGACCTGTTTTCCATAGGTTTCTTTATCCACATATCCCTGACACGGTGCACCGCACTGATGAATATGATAATTCAGGCAGGCACGGTCCAGCCCGATGTCCCGCGGAAGCTTTCGGCTGCAGGTGCGTAGTTTATAAAGTTTATTGATCAGTTCAATCGTATCTTTCACCGCACCGGCACTCGTATACGGTCCAAAATAACGGGACTTGTCTTTTTTTCACCTGCCGGGAAAAAAGAACCCGGGGAAAATCCTCCTGCACGGTTACCCGGATATACGGATACGTCTTATCATCCCGCAGCATGGTATTGTATTTCGGTGTATGTTCCTTGATCAGATTGCACTCAAGCACCAGTGCCTCCAGTTCGGAGTCCGTGATAATATACTCAAAGCGTGCAATATGCTCCACCATCTGTTTTTTCTTGATTCCCTCATCATGGCTAGGCTGAAAATACTGCCGTACCCTTTTGCGCAGACTGACTGCTTTTCCTATATATATGATTGCATCTGTTTTGTCATGCATAATATAAACTCCCGGTTGATCCGGGAGTTTACGCAATTCTTCCTGAAAGTCGAACATGATTTAATCCTCAAACATATCATCACTCACAAATGCGGCTTTGGAATCCTTTTTATCCTTCTCTGTGTCATCCGGCATCAGGGCTTCTTTATCCTCTTCTTGCGGAAGTCCTTTCATCTCGCGGAAAATCTTCATGAATTCCTTGCCGGTAATGGTTTCTTTTTTCATACAGGTATTCACTGATATGATCAAGAATTTCACGATTTTCCGTCAGCATCTGCATTGCTTCATTGTAACTGCTATTAATAATAGAAAGCACTTCCTTATCAATCTGTCCTGCCGTGTCTTCTCCGCAGATCAGACCGGCTCTTCCATCCAGATACTGGTTTTCCACCGTAGCAAGACACATCATGCCAAACGTATCTGACATACCGTACATGGTGACCATGGCACGCGCGATCTTCGTTGCATTCTCGATATCGTTTGCTGCGCCGCTGGTTGCGGAATGGAATATAAGCACTTCTGCAGCACGTCCTGCCATAAACGTTGTAATCTTTGCAAGCAGTTCGTCCTTGGTTTCTAAATATTTTTCCTCTTCCGGTGTCTGCAGCGTATATCCCAGTGCCCCCATCGTACGCGGTACGATCGTGATTTTCTGTACCGGCTCCGTATTTTTCTGCAAAGCAGATACCAGCGCATGCCCTACCTCATGGTAGGAGACAATCTTGCGTTCTTTATCACTCATCACGCGGTCTTTTTTCTCTTTTTCCACCGACAGCCACAAGTTCAAATGCTTCAAACAGATCCGACTGATTGACAAACTTTCGTCCATTCTTTACCGCATTGATGGCAGCCTCGTTAATCATATTGGCAAGATCCGATCCCACCAGACCGGCAGTAGCCAGTGCCAGTGCATCCAGATCTACCGTTTCATCCATGTGTACATCCTTGGAATGTACTTTTAACGTTTCCAGACGTCCTTTCAGATCCGGCTTGTCAACAATGATCCGACGGTCAAAACGTCCCGGACGAAGCAGTGCCTTATCCAGAACTTCCGGACGGTTCGTTGCCGCAAGAATTAAAATACCTTTGGATGCATCAAATCCATCCATCTCCGCAAGCAGCTGGTTTAAGGTCTGTTCACGCTCATCATTGCCACCGCCATACCGGCTGTCACGGCTTTTACCGATTGCATCGATCTCATCAATAAAAATAATACACGGTGCCATCTTCTGCGCTTCCTTGAACAGATCACGCACACGGGAAGCACCCATGCCGACGAACATCTCCACAAACTCAGAACCTGCCAGGGAGAAAAACGGAACCTTTGCCTCTCCGGCAACTGCTTTTGCCAGCAATGTCTTACCGGTTCCAGGAGGTCCGACAAGAAGTGCCCCCTTCGGGAGCTTTGCCCCGATATCGCTGTATTTCTTCGGATTGTGCAGAAAATCCACCACTTCCTGCAGGGATTCCTTTGCCTCGTCCTGTCCGGCTACATCTTTAAATGTCACACCGGTTGTTTTCTCCACATATACTTTGGCGGTTGATTTTCCAACCCCCATGGCTCCTCCGCCCATCCGGCGCATCAGGAATCCAAAAAGAATCCAGATCAGTACCAGCGGAATAACAAAGCTTAAAATGTTTACCAGCCATGCCGAAGTATTGTCCGGCACGGATGCCGAAATTTCAATCGCTTTCCCCTCTGATGTCTTTGCACTCTTGAGTGTCGTGATCAGATCCGGATCATTGACAATTCCGGTGTAATATGTTATCTCATATGGTTTTTTATCGTCCACCAGTGTGTAATCCATCTCATAATTGCTGAATTCCACCGTTTTGACATTATTCTTTTCCAGCTGTTTTAGGAATTCGGAGTATGTAGTTTCCTTCGAACTCATCTGTGAAAACCGGTTGGCAAAAAATGACAGGAAAAAGAGTGCCACCAGAGTGACCATGATAAATCCCAGGATCATCTGTCCGTTATGGTTGTCTTTCTTTCCTCCGTTGTTGCCACCGTTGTTTCCGTTATTACCATTGTTTCCGTTGTTTCCATTATTTCCGTTATTATAATTATTGCCACCGTTATAGTTTCCGTTGTTATAATTATTCGGTGCCTGATTGTCCATAAGCCCTCCACTTGTATATCTCTTGTAATCAATACCCTTATTATATGTAATAAGAAACGCAAAATCAACATTTTGTTCGAGAACTTTTCCTATCCTTTCTAAACTTTTTTATAAAAAAGTGTGGAATATTTTCGTTGTCCGCTGTATAATATTAAACTATGGTAGTTTAGATAAAAACTTAGGAGGAAAATTATGCCTGTAAAATACGTCTTTGTCACTGGCGGTGTCGTATCTGGTCTTGGAAAAGGTATCACTGCTGCATCTTTAGGACGTCTGCTCAAAGCGCGTGGCTAAGTCACCATGCAGAAGTTTGATCCTTATATCAATATCGACCCCGGTACGATGAACCCGATCCAGCACGGAGAAGTTTTCGTAACGGATGATGGGGCGGAAACCGATCTGGATCTCGGTCACTACGAGCGCTTCATCGACGAAAGTCTGACAAAGAATTCCAATGTGACAACCGGTAAGATTTACTGGTCCGTTCTGCAGAAAGAACGTCGCGGAGATTATGGCGGAGGTACAGTACAGGTAATCCCGCATATCACAAACGAGATCAAGAGCCGTTTTTACCGTAATTTCACATCCGATGATATGCATATTGCAATTATAGAAGTCGGCGGAACCGTCGGAGATATCGAAAGCCAGCCTTTCCTTGAAGCAATCCGTCAGTTCCAGCATGAAGTGGGACATGAGAATGCGATTCTCTGTCACGTTACCCTGATTCCGTACCTGCGTGCCTCACAGGAATTAAAGACCAAGCCTACCCAGGCAAGTGTCAAGGAACTACAGGGTATGGGTATCCAGCCGGATATCATCTGCCGTTCCGAGCAGCCGTTAGATCAGGGATTAAAGGACAAGATCGCACTGTTTTGTAATGTTCCGAACACACATGTACTGCAGAATCTGGATGTTGAGTATTTATATGAAGCTCCATTGGCGATGGAAAAAGAAAATCTTGCGAAAATTGCCTGTGAGTGTTTAAATCTTGACTGTCCGGAACCGGATTTAAGTGACTGGAAGTCCATGGTCAATGATCTGCGTCATCCGGACAAGGAAGTCCGGATTGCACTGGTCGGAAAATATACCGCATTACACGATGCTTACATTTCCGTTGTGGAAGCTTTAAAGCACGGCGGTATTCCAGAGCATGCAACAATCGACATCAAATGGGTAGACTCCGAAGAATTAAATGTAGACAATGTAGATGAGGTGCTGGGTGATGTAAACGGTATCCTTGTTCCCGGCGGATTCGGTCTGCGCGGTGTCGAGGGAATGATCCTTGCCGCACGCTATGCCCGCGAGAACAAGATTCCGTACCTTGGTCTCTGCCCGGCATGCAGGTATCCATCATTGAATTTGCACGTCACGTATGCGGATTCAACGATGCACACAGTATCGAACTTGACCCGAACACAACACATCCGGTCATTGCACTGATGCCGGATCAGGACGGTGTCGAGGATATCGGTGGTACCTTAAGACTCGGCGCTTATCCTTGTGTACTGGACAAGGATTCCAAAGCATATGAAGTATACGGAACCACTGAGATTTCCGAGCGTCATCGTCATCGTTATGAAGTAAACAATGATTATCGTGCCACTCTCACCGAGCATGGCATGAAACTTTGCGGAACTTCTCCGGACGGAAGAATTGTAGAAATGATCGAACTCCCGGATCACCCATGGTTTATTGCCACACAGGCACATCCGGAATTAAAATCCAGACCAAACCGTCCACATCCACTGTTCCGTGGTTTTGTGGAAGCAGCAACCAAGTGTAAACGATAATGGTATTCCCGGCGGTTTTTCCGCCGGGTTTTCACTTTATTTGAAAGAGGAGAACTGCCATGCCCAAATCTGTGAATCAAAAACAAAAGCTGTTATTCCTTCTGGATTATCTGCGTCAGAACACGGATGAAACCCATACCGTCACTACCCCACAGATCATCGACCATCTCGCGGCAAACGGCATCCGGGCGGAGCGTAAAAGCATCTATAACGATATCCAGACGCTTTGTGATTATGGTTATGACATCATCCGGACCGAAGGCGCGCATGCCGGTTACCGCATAGCAGACCGCACATTTGAGCTGCCGGAAGTCAAACTGCTTGTTGACCTGGTACAGTCTTCCAAATTTATTACCACAAAGAAATCACGGCAGCTGATTGGCAAACTGGAACAGCTTGTCAGTAAAAACGATGCGAAAAAAAACTACAGCGTCAGGTTGTCGTTGCAGATCGCAACAAAACCAGCAATGAAAAAAATCTATTACAGCGTGGATGTCATCCATTCTGCCATTGCAGAAAACCGGCAGATCCGTTTCCACTACTTCGACTGGAATGTCAGAAAAGAAATGCAGCTGCGCAAAGACGGCAGATTCTATCAGGTCAGCCCATGGCTTCTTACCTGGGATGACGAAAACTATTATCTTGTTGCCTATGACGCGGATGCTGGGAAAATGAAACATTACCGTGTCGACAAGATGCTTGATCTCTCCGCTGTGGATCAGGCGCGGTGCGGACGGACCGATTACGAACAGATGGATATCGCCTCTTATTCCCGCAAAAATTTCGGCATGTTTGCCGGGGAAGAGACAACCGTACAGCTTCTGTGCGATACTTCCATGACCGGTGTCATCATTGACCGCTTTGGTGCCAGTGTAGCCATGCGCCCCTACGATGATACCCACATTCTCGCGCGGGCACAGGTCGCTGTCAGTCCACAGTTTTTCGGCTGGCTTGCCGGCTTATCCACACATATCCGTGTGATTTTCCCGGATTCCGTTGTCAATGAATACCAAATTTTTCTGCAGGAAATCCTGCGCAGTTATACCGATATGCAATAATCGTTTCCAAAGGAGGAATATACTATGAATTTACCGAAAGATCCTGTCATGCTTCTGTCTGTTGTCAACACACAGCTGCGTGATCATTACCCGACACTTACCGAACTTGCTGCCGCATATATGACAGATGCAGATGCAATTACAGAAACCCTTGCTGCCATCAATTATCATTACGATGAGGGGCAGAATCAGTTTATTTAACAGGCAATCGCCTGATTCACTACATAAAAGGAGGGGAACTTTTGTATGGCCAGTTGTGATTTTTGTGCATACAATGAATATGATGAAGAGGACGAAGCATATTACTGCTCCGTCAATATGGATGAAGACGACATGGCTCGTTTTGTCCAGAGTAATTACAAAGAATGTCCCTTTTACCGTTCCGGGGATGAATACAAAGTTGTACGGCACCAGATGTAACCTGGTGCCGTTTTCGTAAAATACTAATTATATTATGTTTCTGCCCACAATCCATAGACTTCTTTCCATGCTTTCTGCCCCACAAATACAGCAATACACATGCCACAAGAAGTACAACATCCGCAAGGAGCGTTCCCTCGATACCAAATCAACGTTATACGCAAAACTGTCCCTGGCGGTTGCTGCATCCAGTTTAAATACCGAATACGGCACATTGATCCCACTGTTTGGCAAGCCAAAGAGAATGTTCTGCGTAAAATTCCATGCTGTATGTACGGCAAACGCACACCAGAGACTGTCCATGTAATATACCATGAGGGAAAACAAAATTCCGACCAGAAAAATATTCAGGACAGAAAGCACCGTAACTCCGTTATTTGCCAGATGCAGCAACGCAAACAGCAGTGCATTTCCGACAATTGCAACCACCGGATTTTTTATAACTTCTGCGCAGTTTCTGATATAGAAATCCCCTGCACAGCAGTTCCTCTGCCGACGACTGGATAAACACGGTCAGAAACACAACCACAAACCACAGCGGATGAATGGCATCGTAGGTCAGCACAATATCATGGTGCAGCCATGCAATCAGAATACAAAATCCATTCAGTGCAAATCCCAGAACCAAACCGAACAGCAGATATTTCCAGTTATTTCCCTGTGGTTTCGTGCCGACTGCCTGTAAAATCGGACGATTCCGTTTTCGGATACCGATCCAGAACAATGCCACGGCCAGATTCCCCAAAAGATCACATACATCAGTGTCGTATTCAAAAACGCAGAATTTAGTATCTCAGGGTTTCTTGCATAGGCAATCCCCACCGGGATTCCGAGAACAAAGTTTCCCAGAAATTGTCCTAAAACCATGAGAATCACAGTTTCAAGGTAAAAGCACCGGAAGCGTATCAACAATTTTGTTTTTCAGCAATTTTTTCTTTTCCATTTGACTGAAACTCCTTTTTCTTTTATCTGTTTCCAATTATATCTTTGTACGCTTAATGTTTTACCTGTTGTATCTTAACGTTTTCTTAAACTGCCGTTTAACGAAGACGGAAGTCTATTGGTTTTATCCACACTATTTGGTATCTTTATTTCGATGTACCAATTTTGCCTGCCGGTTGATCAGACGTCCGATCAGTTCTACCGACTCATCAATTCCGTAGCATGCACTGTTGATACACAGATCATAATTGATCGCATCACCCCAGCGCTTACCGGTAAAGGAATGATAATAATCCTGGTGCTTATGATCCATCTTGCGCACCAGATTAATGGCCTGTTTCAAATCCAGATTTTTCAGTTCCATCATACGGCGCACACGGATCGCAAACGGTGCCGTAATATAGATGCTGATATGCGGAATATGCTGTCCGGTCAGTACGACATCCGCAGCACGTCCCATAACAATCATATCTTCCTCTTTTGCCAGCTCACAGATTAAGGCACTCTGCCGGAAGAAAGATGCGTCTTTCTTTGACAGACCATGATAACGCTTAAAATCGCTGACTTTTGCCGCATCTGCCCCGAATTCTTTTGCATCTCTGCGATCTAGAATCTGATTCAATACCGATTCATCATAATAATTGATATGCAGTGCTTCCGCCAGTGCAAATCCAATATCAGTACCTGCACTTCCATGGGAACGGCTGATACAAATTACCAGATGATCCTTCTCAGAAAACTTCTTGCTCAGAATCGAAGAATTCATATCTGCCAGATCTTTATCCACAATATCTACCGAGCCAAAGCTCATCGGCAGATTTGCTATTTCTTCCAGAATATCATTATATTCAACCAAAAGGTCATGGCGTGCTTCTTTATTCCGGATACTTCTCGCCATGTTTCCGATCAGAGCCAGTTCACTTCGAAGCAAATGCCCCTGTGGATTGGAAACAATAAGCATGGTCAGGTCATCCAGCACACGCGCTTTTTCTCCGGTAAATGTCTTTCCGAGTCCAGAACCGGAAGTCTTGTACACCTTTTTCATCCAGTTCATAGATGCGGTTCGCCAGCTTTCTGCATTGTTCTTTGTTGTCCATAGCCTTCTACCTCCTATAAAAAGAATACCAGTGTATCAATGATAAATACCGGAATCAGAAACTTCAGGGAACATAACATATATCCAAAGAATGACGGCATCTTAATACCGTTTTCATCCGAAATGGACTTCACCATAAAGTTCGGAGCATTTCCGATATAAGTGTTGGCTCCCATAAATACTGCACCACAGGAAATCGCCATCAGCATTTTGACAGCAACGGTTCCCACGGTCGTTGCAACACCTGTCGTGGCACCAAGTGTACCTGCGGTGGTAAGGAATACCAGATAAGTTGGTGTATTATCCAGGAAACTGGAAAGTGCACCGGTTGCCCAGAACATCTCTAATGGTTTCGTCAGCCCCAGTTCTGCTCCCTTGCTCTTTAAAATCATCAGTGCCGGCTGCATGGTGATAAAAATACCGATAAACAATACTGCAACTTCCTCGATGGCACCCCAGGTAAAATGGTTCTTGGTACGAACCTCTGATTTTGTGGTTTTAAACGACAGAAATGCCGCAACCAGAATAATCACAATCTCGATCAGTGTCGGCACAGCCAGTCTTACACTTCGAAAGATCGGAACGCTGATGACACTTCCATCTGCATTCTGGAAAGCTTTCATTCCCGGAAGAACGCCACTTAATACAACACCTGCCACAATCATAATCATAAAGATAATATTGTGCAGACCATTCACCTTTAACGTGGTAGTCGGTCTGGAGATATCCGGACGCATGCCAAGTGCAATATCCCTGCGATATGCACGGCGGTCAATGAAATAAAATACGGTCAGAAGAATTACCATATTGAATATCAGTACCGGGAACAGACGCAGACTCCAGGTAAATGGAACTCCTCTCATAAATCCCATCAGAAGTGGCGGATCACCGATTGGTGTCAGACATCCACCCATATTGGAAATCAGGAAAATGAAAAAAGACCATAATATGACTCTTATTTCTTCTCCAGGAATTCATCTGAATCATCGGACGCACCAGAAGCATACTTGCACCAGTTGTACCGATACAGCTTGAAAGCAGTGTTCCGATCGCCAGAAGTCCGGTATTCATACGCGGGGAACCCACGAAATCTCCTTCCAGGTTAATGTTTCCTGAAACACAAAACAGACCAAACAGCAACACAATAAAGGAAAGATAATCATTTACAATACATTCCAATACCGTTTCTGCAGTCTCTCCTGCACCGTATTTTACAGCAAACGGAATCATAAATAAAAGTGACCAGATGAGTACCGCCCAGCCCTTATTTTTATCCCACCATTCTCCTTTTACCAATGGGAAAATTGCGATACATAATAAAAGACCGGCAAACGGTATGCACAGCCAAAGCGGTATGTTACCCATTTTCTTGTACCTCCTTATAATCTCTGTATATTTTACACCTCAGCCCCCAAAAAAAAGTAACCGCTAATTCGTCAAATAATTAACAAAGTTCCAATCTCCATTTCACTTATTTTTTGTATATTTTCTCCATATAAAGAAAGCCTGCATCCACACGGTGTATTTTATTTCACAGGCAGCATTTTGTCACAAAATGAAGAGAAGCCTCTCCGTTCCCGGATCGGCTTCTCTTCGAGGAGTTTAGTTATGAAAATGTTTATTAAATAAAAAGGGAATAATGTAAAGGAATGATTTCCGTTTACATTGTCTAGTATATGCAAAAAATGTGTCCATATTATGTCCACTTCAAAAACAAATTCTAAAATCATATTCCAAAAATTTTAGAGACATTTTATATATTTAACAATTTCTTACATAATTCGATCTTGCTGTCATCGGTCAGACTGTTTTCAAATACCACCTGTCCACGTTTCTGCCGGCCGCAAAGCAGATCTTTCTCCTGCAGTCTTCTTTTCATCTCGCGTGCGGTTCCCTCGCCTCCGTCAAAAATTTTCACATTCTCCCCCAACACCTGCTGAATCTGTTTTCTGGCAAACGGATAATGTGTGCAGCCGAGTACCGCTGCATCCACCTGGTTTTCCCGGTAAGAATAAAGCAGATCTTCCAGATATTTATAAAGATCCTCTCCGTCGAGATCTCCCCGCTCAATAAAATCCATCAGCCCCGGACACGGCAACGGAAGAATTTGTGCTTTCTCTTTGTAGCGCTCCATCAGCACATGAAACTTTTCTTCATGAATTGTCATCGGGGTTGCCATCACAAGGACTTTGGGATGTTCCATGCAAAGTGCCGCCGGTTTCAGTGCCGGTTCAATCCCGACAATCGGAATATACGGATACATCTCGCGCAGTTTCCGGACAGCAGCACTGGTGGCTGTATTGCAGGCAACCACAAGACCTTTTGCCCCCTGGTCAAACAGCTTTCGTGCACATCCGATCGTCAGGTCCCGCACTTTTTCTTTTTCTTTTTTGTTCCGTATGGTGCATTTTTTAGAATCACCGAAATAAATAAAATCTTCCTCCGGCATAATCCGGATCAGTTCCCGCAGGACACTGATTCCTCCCACTCCGGAGTCAAATACCGCAATTGGGTTTTCTCTTTGTAATTGATATTCCACAGATCTGTTATCCTTTCTTAATTGAAAAAACATGGTTCAGTTGTTATAATAGTAACTAGTAAATAGCAATGGAGAGTGACAACTATGCTGACTGAAAAAAATATTTCCGATAAATATAAATACTGTGAATTTTGCGGACGCACGCTTCCAAAACATTATGAAGGAACGCTATGTCCCACTTGTCAGGAAGCACAGCTTTTCCGGAATGTGCGGGATTATATCCGCGCCAACACTGTAAATGAATATGAAGTTGCAGAACATTTCCATATTCCTCTCCGGCAGATCAAAGAGTGGATTCGGGAAGGCCGGATCGAATATCATGAGGTCAACACAGCTTCCACTATCTCCGGCATGCACTGCCAGCGCTGTGGTGCTCCGGTTTCTTTCGGTACCCTGTGTCCGAATTGTCTGAAACTGATGAACACACAGGGCAGATCCGTTGCCCCTGCCATTTCACCGGATTCACGCATGCACTATCTCGATACCCCTTCTGACAAAACGAAATAAGAACTATCCACTCACAGGAAAGGGATGCCGGTTTCGGCACCCCTTTTTTCTTACGCCTGTGTACTTCTGCGAATTACTTTTTTGTCTGTATTTAAACTCCACTGCTTCCAGATATTTATCATCCGGTTCAAATTTGATCAGCAGTGTCTCGCCTTCCTTTTTCAGAACCATATCATAATATGCAGTATCTTTGTCATGAGAGGTATAATCAATCACCTTGACACCCTCTCTCTCGTATTGTGATACACTGCGATCTCCGGCCGGTGCAATCTGAATTACATCATCCATCGGATAACCTCCCAGTGACTTTCTGCGGTTCTTGTTTAAAACTTTTGCGAAGCGGACTTCCCCGTCAAAATAAGAATACTCAAACTCCTTGGAGTTTCCCATCAGAACAAACCAGACAATTCCGCATACCAGTGCAACCGGTAATGTAATGCCACTGGTCAGACATGCTGCAAGCAGACTCACTACTGCAAGTACAAGCATCAATGTCCCCACTACTTTTGCAACCACGGTCTTCCGGACCGGTACTAATACATATACTTCCAATCTTCTATCTCTCCTTCATTTGTAGTAATGTTAATTATACTCCATCCCACACTTTTTTTCCACTAGAGAATAATTTTTTCATAAATACAGTAGATTTTTTGTTCCCCAGCCCTTACAATAAGAGATATTATTTTTCGTTTATTTTCGGAGGTGCATATGATACATATTCCAACAGAAAAACTTGCAGATTTTGAAAAAAACATCCGCCGTGAATGGACCGATGACCAATGGAATCGGCGGATACGCGGGAGGCTCCATTATCGGTGCCTGCAACCGGACACATCAGGGATATCTGATTGCCAGTCTGCATCCCCCGGTCGAGCGCTATCTAGTATTTTCCAAAACCAATGAAAAACTGACACAGGGAACCCATGTTTACAATCTGGAAACTTCCCAGCATGCCGGGAAAGGACATTCTCCATCCGCACGCAAGGACAGCGTTTTTTAACGGATTTCTCCTGTGACGGAACTGTCTGCTTTTCCTCATGCCGCCGGCAATATCCGTATGGACAAACATCTGGCCCTGCTGCGGGAATCAAACACAGTTGCGATCTCCTATACGATTACAAACCAGGGAGAGGAAGCCGGACTTTCCATCACCCCGCTTATGAATTTCCGGGAGCACAGTGCATCGTCTGCCGTTTCTGACCTGCAGTTTACCTGTGAGCCAAACACAGTGGGCGGTTTCACTCTGATCCCGGCTGCTGCACCCGGACTCTGCATCGAGCTTTCCTGCAGTGCCGGCAGACTTTTTCCCACGTGAAAACCAATACGACGTGGATATGCAGTACCAGACGGAAGTAGACAACGAAACGGCGGGACTGGATACACATTTTTGCCCATATGATCTTCGTTTTACACTTCCGGCACACAGCAGTACAGAGATTTCCCTGCTTTGCACCGTCCACCCGGTACAGGACACCCCTGTGCTTTCCCCACCCGCAGGCAGATACCGCAGCAATCGAAATCGCACACGTACAGGAATATTATGATTCCTTAAAACAACAGGCGGGATATGGCGATGATGCTTTTGCCAATACACTTGTCGTGGCAGCAGACCAGTTTCTTGCCCGGCGCGATTCCACCGGACTTATGACAATCCTTGCAGGTCTTCCGTGGTTTACCGACTGGGGCAGAGATACCATGATCGCTTTTTCCGGGCTGACACTGGCCACCCGGCGGTTTTCGGATGCCCGGGAAATTCTTTCGACCTTTGCGCAGTATGTCCATCACGGCATGGTCCCGAATATGTTTCCGGATGACGGGCAGGACCTCTCTATAACACTGCAGATGCTTGCTCTCTGTGGTATTTTTTATGCCGTGGACGCATATTTGAAGGTTACCGGACAACCATCGGATTATGACTATATAAAGCAGCGTATTTACCCCGTTCTGCGTGAAATTATTCATGCCTATGCACACGGCACGGATTTTTCCATCTATATGGATGATGACGCCCTCATCCATGCCGGAAGCGGATTGGACCAGGTAACCTGGATGGATGTCCGTGTCGGTGACTGGGTAGCTACCCCGCGTCACGGAAAACCGGTAGAAATCAATGCACTGTGGTACAATGCGCTGTGCGTGACTGCGGAACTGGCAGAACATTTCAAAGAAGATTCCTCCGTTTACCGCAAGCTTGCCACTCGTGTATCTGCTTCCTTCCGAAAAGAATTCTGGAACGAAAAAGACGGATGTCTCTATGACGTTATTGAAGAAAACGGCAAAGATGCAAGCATCCGCCCCAACCAGATCTATGCCGTCAGCCTTCCACATACCATGCTCACGGCCAAACAGGCTCTGCAGGTGGTAAATACCGTAGAGGAAAAGCTGCTTGCCGGTCCCGGCATACGCTCCCTCTCTCCGGAACACAAAGACTATCACGGGATCTACTGTGGCTCTCTTCCGAAAAGAGATGCCGCTTACCATCAGGGAACCTCATGGGGATTTCTGATGGGTGGCTTTCTGACCGCTTACATGAAAGTCCACCACCACTCTCCGGAAGCAAAAAAACAGGCAATGGCATATCTTGCACCGGTACAGACCCACCTTTTGGAAGAGGGCTGCATTGGTTCTATTTCCGAAATTTTTGACGGTGATGCCCCGCATACCTGCCGTGGTTGCTATGCCCAGGCATGGAGCGTTGGAGAAATTCTGCGCTGCTACACACAGGATATTCAAAAAAATCAAAAATAATGATTTTTTTCTTTTGACAAGAAGATCTCACTCGGATATAATACTAAATGTTCCGCGTGAGATTTTCAATTAAGAAATCCACTGCAATGCCTAGTTAGCTCAGTTGGTAGAGCAGAGGACTGAAAATCCTCGTGTCTCTGGTTCGATTCCGGAACTAGGCACTATATGCGGGTGTAGTTCAATGGTAGAACACCAGCCTTCCAAGCTGGATACGTGGGTTCGATTCCCATCACCCGCTCTTTTAAAGAAACTGTTTATCCGGTTTCTTTTTTTATACTCTTTTTTATGAATATCCTGTCTCATACCACGTAAAATGGACGGCTGCATCTGCAGTCGTCCTTTATATCATGTATGGGTAATAAAACTCGCTTAGAAGAGATCTACACTTCCGAAGAACTTGTCATTGATTACATAATATGCCTTGTACTCTTCCGGCTTTACATAAATATTTAATGTCTTAATGCATCCGGCACGATGTCCCTCAGCTACAAACTGTTTCTTTACCTTATCCTCAAGTTCTCCAAGATTTGCAGCATTCTGCTGATATTGAACAATGATTTCGGTCTTTGCCGGCTGTTTTTCTTTCTTTGCCTTTGTAGCAGCCTTTGCTTTCGTTGCAGCTTTCTTCACAACAGGTTCTGCCTTCTCAACAACAGCCTTTGTTGTTGCCTTTGCAACTTCTTTTGCCTTCTCTTCTACAACCTCTGCTTTCTTTGCTGCTGCCTCAGCAACATCCCCGACTTTTGATTCTACCTTTTTTGTAGCATCCTTAACCGCATTTTTAACTTCTGTCTTTCCCTCTGGTGTCTTCATCAGCTTCACGTCAGAAACTGCTTTGTTTAACTTCTTCTCCTGCATAACGATTCCTCCTAACCAGAATTATTCACATACTAAAAATTTCTTCAATTGCATCAAGCGCTGCTTCTTCATCGGCACCCTCCGTCACAATATCAACCGACATTCCATCGGATGGATTAAACGCCATAATTCCCATAATGCTCTTTGCATTAATTCTACGGTTATCGCTCTCCAACATAATATCACTGTCGAACTGACATGCTACCTGAACAAGTTCTGCGATTGGATTGTCGTGTCCTTCTGACACATTAGAAACGATCACATTTTTCTTACTCATACGCTCTCCCTTTCCAAAACTGTATAACATATTCTCAAATATATCTCACTTATCCAGGAATTGCAATATATGAACTTTATTTCTGTTAAATCTTCACGAATCATCCATAAAACCTTGTCCTTAATTGTTCATTTTTACAATGAAAATTAACGGTCCAAAATAAGTAAAGAAAATGTATCCTGCTTTCCGGAACCAGTCATCCGCATCTTTATAACTTTTTGACCTCGTGGAATGGGTCTGCGGATCATAATAATAAATGCTTCCAGAGGTATATCCCGTCACTAATACGGCACTGTCTGTTCCGGTCATTGCAAATACCGGGCTTCCCTTGCTGACATAAAACAGAATCTCCTCTACTGTGCAGCCGGATATATCAAGAACAACTGAATCTTTTAATGTATTTTCAATCGCGCTTTTCGGGGTTCCTCCATTGTCAATGAGTTCTTTTACACTGAGCCCGTTTCCTCTGTAATTAAGCATGGCACTGACCGCCTGAACCACGGATGATGAACTCTTATCCGCATCGTTTACTTTCAGGCTGCTAAATGCCGTCTGCGCCGATTTACGCGCACGCATCCATACATACTGCTGCTTGGAATCCACCACAACCCCCATATGATTATTGGCGCAGACGATGGCATCCGCGATCTCATCGGTTGCAAACAGCACATCACCTTTTTTTGTACACATAAAAGTATTCCTGCGACTCCTTATTTTTCACGGAAACATCACGCGGATTTTCGAGTAAAACAGATTTGGAAGCCAGCATTTTAATTTTGGATGCATCTGCCCCATTTTTTCATCATAAGCTGGTACTGTGTTTCCTTGCGATCTGTCACGGTTGATCCCACGGTAACTTTTTCTTCCGTGTCTCCCTCACGGTTCATGATCGCATCGGTTCCTGCAGCCACATAATGTCCGCCGGACTTTTTGATCAGATGAATGGTAATTGTATAATCCTCCACCGAAATGGAACCGATACTTCCCCTGGACGGTTCATACGTCTTTAAGATACTGTGTGAATTTTCGGAAGTATCCATGATGGTTAAATTTTTCATCGGGAAAACCGTATTTCCCGCTGCTGCAACCATCACCTTATCTTTCTTTGCTGCTCCGTAAATAAAATCTTCATCGATAAACCCAAGCGGAAGAATATACTCTCCCTTTTTGCCTTGATATCATAGACAGAAGCATTTTTCAAATTCATCAGGTGAATCACATCGCTTTTGTATTCTTTTTCGCTGTCTACCCACGCAAAATACTGATTCGATTCCGACACTTTATAACAGCTTTCTTTCAGATCTTTCACAAGCACTTCCGAGTCCGCTTGTCCGTATCTATACTGTAAAGTTTCTGATCCATGATCAGGTAAAATGTCCCCTTTTCGTTCACATACATTAACTGCCCCATCTGTGCTTTGAGTATTTCATAGGAAACATCCGACGGGATAAAAATTTCTTCCTCTATAGTGTGTACCAGACCATCATAATGATATACTGCCGTGCCCACTTCGCCTTCATGATCCCCACGGTTCATATATCCATATACAACAAAATCAATACTTCCCGCTTCATCCACACGGGCAATTTTGATATCATGCTGATCCCAGTTATCCCTCGCATTGATCCCCTCTGCCCCAAGGAAACTGAATACCTGTACAATCTTATTATTTACACGGTCAAAGCACCAGAGTTCTCCCTGCTGTACAAACGCGATCACATCTCCGGTCTCACTTACAGCATATTCAATATTTTTGTCACGTATGCCAAGTTGGATCTGATTATTATCTGTAATAAACCGGTTTTCCCCACGGAAAATCTGATTTAAAGTACGCTCAAAATTTAAGACATACATACGGGATTCCGTCATACGCAGACGATAATATTCTTCCACATTATAATACTCGGTTTCCCCACCGGTTCCTTTGGTGGTCACCACATACCGGAGTGTGATCACATCATAGGAATCATTGATTTCCTTGAAAGATGCCCGGGTTCTCCCATCTGCTCCGGTTTTAAATCTGCCCAGGTAATCTGGTTTAAGGTACAGCTTAAATCCACATAATTGAGTGTACTGGTATCGCCTGTTGCCGCATCCATATATTTCGGAATAAATTTATTTGCATCATCCCGGAATGTATATTCATGAAACTGCAGTGCAAAATCCATACATGCCTGGGTATCATCGTTTTGTGTCTGCATCAGCCGGGTGTAATACCGGATCTTATTTTTTTCCTGAAGCAAGAATAACAATCAGTTCATATTCTTCCCCTTTTCCGAGGATATTCTGGATTTTCAGGTTTGCAGAGATTTCATTATTTTTTTCTTTGATCCCCTGTGCATCCCCCTTTGCAACCAGCCGGGAATCATCAAGACTCCGGATTTCATAAGCAATGCCTCTGATTTTTTTGTCCATATGTATTAATTTTCAGCGGAAGCAGTCGTGTATGGTCTACCGGCACAATTCCATCCCGCATCTTTGTAATATTCATTTCCGATACGTATCCGTGCAGCTGTGCCACGCTGTTATTTCCTTCATAAAACTGGACGATGGGAAGGGTTGCCTCCTTCATCGCCGTTGTCATATCTTTATTATCCTGATTGGTTATGATACTGAAAACAATCAGTGCTGCCAGAAAAAGCCCTGACAGCACCACTGGTTTAATTACTTTCCTGTTCATTTATCTTTTCCTTCTTACTATGGCTGTAATTTCCGCCGTTACATCCATCTCCTGCATCTGCGATGCCGGCAGCGCCGTTTGCACATTTCCGCACCAAACAGCACACCGATCATACTGCGAAGCCACGGATTCCCACATTCCCGTTCCTGTGTTGTCATAGTTTCTCCGGCGATAGAAGCCGGAACCATTTCGAAATATGATGCCGCCTGCATGTTTCCTTCGATCCGGTTCTCTTTCTTTTTCTGCACTTCGGACAGCTTCCGGTAAATTCCATCAATCTCCATCTGTATCATCAGGCGGTCCGGTTCCTCATCGTAGATGCGGCTTCCCTCATATTCCAGCTGGTCAAGCCTCTGTTCCACCAGCTCCATGATCTCTTTTGTCTCTGCCGGATAGTACTGTTTCATTCGTTCCATATCTTTTTTCATATTCCATCTCTGTCAGATACATACTCTGCATCGGATATGTCATATAAAACGGAATCTTTGGGTAAAAATCGTTTGAATAATCCACTTGCATGCTCCATCCTGTCATCATTATAGACTATGCCATGCAACGGTTTTTTGTTCTTATTTTCCTACTATTTTTAAGCATATCTGCTCGTATTCCGGATAATTTTTGTGCCGCATTTCCGTTTCCAGTACTCCCTGTGCATTCTTATGGAAATGATATAAATTATACACACCCTTACGGTAGGCATAGTCCTCTCCATTATCCTGAAAATGATCGTAAGAAGCCTCTCCCGGAGTTGTCAGCAGATACAGCGTACGGTACGGCTTTTCTCCAACATACGCCATTTTTTCATACATCGGGATCATCGTTCCTTCTTTCAGGTACATCGGGCACAAATCAATCGGTGCATCCCGCAGGAAATACTTTCCTCCGGTAATTTTCTCTCCGGTCCAGTAATCATACCACTCCCCTTCCGGCAGATACACCATTTTCTTCGTGGCTCCCTGCTCCAATACCGGGGCAACGAGGAGATTTTCTCCTACCAGGAACTCCCCATTGAGGTTATAGGTTTCCGGGTCCCTTTGGATAATGCAGAACCAGAGGACGCATAACCGGAAGTCCGGTCTGTTCTCCCTGATAAAACAGATCATACAGATACGGAAGGAAACGATAACGCATCTTTACATATTTTCGATAGATTCCCACCACCTGATCATCAAACTGCCACGGCTCCTGTCTGCGTGTTCCCTGACAGGAATGATTTCGAAACAGCGGAGAAAATACGGCAGCCCTCGATCCACCGGGTCAGAAGTTCCGGGGTCGTATCCGCACCGAATCCGCTAATGTCGGTTCCGGCAAACGCAAATCCACTCATACCTAGATTACACAGCTGCGGCACCATCATCTGCAGATGCGACCACAGACTCTGATTATCTCCGGTCCACACGGTCGCATATTTCTGTGTTCCTGCATACGCTGCACGTGTGATAACAAACGGACGCTTATCGGAAAGTTTCTGCAGTCCCTCAAAGGTCGCACGGCTCATATAATGTCCATATACATTGTGCATTTCCGCATGATTTGTCGTACGCTCCTCATCATGAAATACAACATCCTGCGGCAGCTCGCCACGAAAACTTGCCGGCTCATTCATATCATTCCATACACCGTCCACACCGATGTCGACCAGAAACTTATGGTGTTTTCCCCACCAGTCGCGTACTTTGCGGCGTCCAAAATCCGGATAATTTGCATCTCCCGGCCAAACCTCATTGACATAGGTAGTTCCCTGTGTATCGGTCGCAACATATCCGTTCTCTTCGCCTTCTTTACACATAAAATAGTCCGGATCGACTTTGGTTCCCGGATCAATGATCGTTACCGTTTTAAAGCCCTGTTTTTTTATTTCCGCAATCAGATCCCCAGGTTTTCCGTACTTTGCATCATCCATGTAAACACACGATACCCATCCATATAATCAATGTCAAAATGAATGGCATCACACGGAATATCCAGATCACGGAAATGTTCTGCCACATCACGGATATCTTCTGCGCACTGATAGCCCCAGCGGCTCTGCTGGTATCCAAGCGTCCATCGCTGCGGCAGCGGTGTCCGCCCGGTCAGATATGTATATTCTTCAATCAGATCCGTCAGTTTTTTTCTCCACCCAGGAAGTACAGATCCAGATTGCCATCATCCGCGCCGTAAAAATAATATTCCGGATTTTCTTTGCCCAGATTAAGATAGCTGTGGAACGTATTATCAAAAAACATGCCATATACGTCATTCTTTTTTCTTGCAGAAGAGCACCGGAATCGACTTGTACAGCGCATGATAGTCCTCATTGTGTGCCTGTGGAATATCGGAATTCCAGTTCTCATACTCATAATTTTTTTATTCAGGAATCCGGTCTTATCACCCAGACCGTAAAAATCATCCCCCTCGTCCAGATCAAACATCATCTGTACCGGATAATCATGTGCGCCCAGATTCGACGTATCATGCCCTTCCGACTCCAGAATCTGTTTCATCTGCTCACTGACTTCCCCGCAAACACTTCTGCCCTGCCGGTGTGTCCGGACAAGCGGAGTCCCGTCCGGTCTCGTAATCACCATTTCCAGATTTTCTCCAAACTGCATCCGGATCTTATCGGTTGCAATTACCAGATCTTCTCCTTTTTGCTCTGCCGTCAGTTCTGTCGCAACCGCCTTGTCTCCATCAATGGCCTTAGAATAATGTTCCTTTGTTCTGTAAGGCACAAAAATATTGACAATATCATCCCTTATGGCTTTCACCACCAGTTTTTGCTGTTCATACTTCACACAAATCTCATTTCCATCCTGTCGGAAGGACATAATTTTTCCTGCTGTACTCATTGTTTCCCCTTTCCTTTACTCTGTTTCCTGCGTTGTTGTATCCGGTTTCTGATCGGTAACATAGTCTGAACTGACATATCCTTTTTGTCCGTTATATTCTGCCTGCACCCATCCGTTTTCTTCTCCCAGCAGTGTCAGCTTCGTTCCCGTCACGAGAACGGTAAGAATTTCACTGTCTGTATTCGGCTCTGCACGGAAATTTACGCCATCCGTGCTTGTCCATACACTCTGTCCGTCTTCGTCCAGCGGCTGTTCCGTTACCGGTGGCAGATTGCTGTTGTCTGCCGGCGGTGCATTATTTGTGATTTCCGTTTCCGGTGTCTGGTTTTTCCCTGCATTCCGCCCATGAAGCCATACGATAAGTGATATAATTCCTGCGAGCAGTGCTGCGCAGATTATGGCAAAAATAATTCTGGCAATAATGACGTCTTTTCTGTGACTTGCTTTCATGATCGTTGTCCCTCCCCTTCATCTTCTGTACATATAATTGTGGTTTTCCCTGGATCTACCTTGTCTTTTTCCAAAATCAGTTTTCCAATCTTATCCGCCCGGATGATTCCGCCGGAAGGATTGAGCACACTGTCCACGGTATTTACAATCTGTGCATCCACCGTGGAATACTCAAATGCCAGTGTCGTATTAATCAATTTACAGTTCACCATTTTCAGATTTTCTATATAACACATGCCCTGCAGGCTCTCAATCGTACAGTTGACAAGTGTAAGATTTCTGGCATTCCATCCCAGATATTCTCCCGAAATAAAACTGTCATACACAGTAACATGATTGCTGTTCCAGAATGCATCTTTGGAAAGCATGCGTGCATGATGGATCTCCATGTTTTCCACACCATCAAATGAATAATTTCCAACCAGTTCAAAATGATCCAGCTGCATATTTTTTACAATTCATGGCAAAATAATCCCCGTGCGCCTGCACATAGGACAGATTTACATCGGTACAGTTCCAGAGGGTTTCCTCTGCATTAGGGAAATTTACATTGGTCAGGGGTTACTCCCCCTGCAACGGCGGAAATTTTTTTGGTGCTTCTACAATGGAATCTCTTACCGAAATATCATCGGTATACCATACCCCCCGGCCCGCGCCATGTCAAACCAGGTACATTCCTTTACATCGACATGTTTGCAATACCAGAGCGGATATTTCCACCGGAACAGACAATTATCCAGATAAAGACTGCTGCTCTCCTTCAACGGGGATTCCCCATCCTCAAACACACTGTCATATACCGCCAGATTTTCAGACTGAAACAGTGCGCGTTCTCCTGTTAATTTCTGCTGACGAAGCACCTGCCGTGCCGTGTCAAATTTATCGTTACTCATTTTTTATTCCTTCTTTTTTCAGTTTGTAATGATTGGGTATGCTAGTTATTTTACCACGAGATCACCGGAACATTCAAGTATGCTACTCTAACAAAAGCTCCTCGACCGTGACAAACGAATATCCCTGTTTCTGCAAGGTATCTATGACCGTAAATGCCGCTTGTACAGATGACGCCGAAGCATCGTGAAGCAGAATAATGTCCCCCGGCTTAGTATCCTTTAGAACCTCTGAACCACAGTATCCGCATCGGTCGTTGCCCAGTCCCGCGGGTCTACATTCCACAGTACTTCGATCAGATTTACCTGCGCATCCAGTTCCTTCTGCCAGCATCCGTAAGGTGGACGGATATATCCTGCATATTCTCCCGTCACATCATAAATCGCCTTCTGTGTTTTTTCAATCTGCTGCAAAGTGCATGCCGTGCCCACTTCCTTAAAATTAACATGTTTATAAGAATGAACACCGATCAGATGTCCGTCATCATGCATCCGTCTGACGACATCCGGATACTGTTTTACCTCTTCTCCCAGCAGAAAAAAAGTGGCTTTTACACCACGTTTTTCTAATCCGTCCAGCAATTTCGGTGTATATTCCGGATTCGGCCCGAAAATCATCAAAGGTAATTGCAACTGTTTTCATTTCTTTCTCCACTTTCTCCGGCTGCAGTGTCATTGTACTTACAACAGCCGCTGCGTTTCCAATGCTGTATGACAGGAAAAGAAACATACCCCACATATCTTTTCCATTGTTTTTTGTCTGCCATTTCATACCACACAAATTTCCTGCTTAGTATATCGTATGAATTTAATCATAAAAAATATGTTGTCCTTATTCTGAATCATAAGTTTCCCTGCTGATGCCCTCCCCGAGCATCATCCGTTCCTCATGTTGCATTTCTTTTTCCCGGATGGCGCGTTCATAACCGGTCAATGCTGCAAACGGAGAAAACTGTGCGGCCCGGTCTTCCGATGGCATCTGCGGATGCTTTTTCGAAACCGGATGCGGCAGATCTATGATGTCATCATAACGATGCGTATTTTCCAGCCGATTCATGCCCGATGTCCTCCAATCTGTCCGTTGCGCTGCCGCATGGTTGCCCCTTCTTTGAAATTGGTTCCTTTTAAAATGGCATTTTTCCCATAACGCTGCTTAATGGAAAGCATGGCTTTCTGCATCTGTTTTTCCTTCTGCAATGCCTGCTTTTGTGCCTTCTGTTCCTCGTTTCTTCCGCAAAATCAAACAGGCTCATCTGCTCATAAGTCTGTTCTTTTTTTTGTGCCTCCTGCTCTGTGCGTACATGGCATGCCGTAACATAGATCCTGCGGATCAAAAGATCCGGATTTATAATTCTGTCATATAATTCCAGTGTTTTTCTACTACCGTAATGGCAGAAGATGTATGATTTTGCAAATTTGCTGTCCCATGCGCATGCTTTGGAATCTTTCTTCCGTAACGATCCGTAGTCACTTCCCCGTGATATCTTTTTGCCCGCACCGGGTCTGTCAGATTTTCGATATCATAGCCAACCGTCAGCACTATCTGATCTGTCACGAATCCATGCTCCACCAGATCCAGTACCAGCTGGTCTGTCATTTCCTGCACAACAATCCTTGCTTTATCTGCCGGGTACGGACACTGCAATACCTGTCCCGATCCGGAACTGTTCGCCTGCGGACGATACGCTTTGATCTGTGCAATCGTGCACGGTTCGTACCCCCAGGCATGATCAATCAAAAGTTCTGCATTCACACCAAACAGTTTGTAAAGCAGATCTTCATTATAATAATCTGTTTCTTTTCCGATGGAGCAGCGCGCCACATCTCCCATGGTATACATTCCGTTTTCTGCCAGTTTCTTCGCATATCCCGGTCCGACACGCCAGAAATCCGTGATCGGCCGGTAGTCCCAAAGCAGTTTCCGGTAACTTTTCTCATCCAGCCGGGCAATGCGCACACCGTTTTCATCCGCATCGATGTGTTTTGCCACAATATCCATTGCGATTTTGCACAGATACAGGTTGGTTCCGATCCCGGCAGTGGCCGTGATCCCGATGTGATCCTGCACATCCAGAATGATAGTCTGCGCCAGCTGATAAGCTGTCATTCCATAGGTTTTCAGATAATGTGTCACGTCCATAAACACTTCATCAATCGAATATACATGAATATCTTCCGGCGCCACATATTTCAGATATATATCATAGATCCGCGTACTGTATTCCACATAAAGTGCCATCCGCGGAGGTGCCGCAATGTACGACAATTCCGGCTCACCGGTTTTTCGGCTGCGGTTTACCTGTTTTACTTTCTGAACCACTTCAAAAAAGCCTGGCCTTCCCGGAATCCCATATTTTTTCAGGGATGGAGAAACTGCCAGGCAGATGGTTTTTTCCGTGCGGCTTTCATCCGCCACCACCAGATTGGTGGTCAGCGGATCAAGTCCACGCTCCACACATTCTACGGATGCATAAAATGATTTCAGATCAATTGCGATATACTGCGGCATACCTTTCCTCTCCCCAAACAGACATTCGTGTATGCTCTCATTATATCAAAATCCGATAAGATTGCAACGCTATTTACATTCCGTCACAAACACTTCACATTTCTCTAAAATCAGCTTATTTTCAGCATTTGTTCGTTTTTTATTTGATAAAAGTACCTTTTTTGCCGAAACTTCCCAATCCAGTTCTATGGTATCTGTTCCAAAATTTGCCGCTACCAGAACCCGGCGCCCCTGCAGGATGCGGTAATATGCCATTACGTGATCTGCATTCTCATATGCCGGCTCAAATTTTCCATAAGTAAACAACTCCCGATATTCCCCAGATTTGCGCAATGCGATAAGTTCCCTGTAATAATGCAGAACCGAATCCGGCTGCCCTTCCTCTTTTTCCACATTGATCACCGGATAATTATCATTGACTTTCAGCCATGGAGTTCCCGATGTAAAAAGCCCGCCTGCGGCGCATCCTTCCACTGCATCGGCGTCCGTGCATTGTCCCTGCTCATGGCCGAACATACGGCAAGTGCTTCTGCATCCGAAAGTCCGGCCCTCACGCGCCATCCTGTACTGGTCTTTGGTACTGATATCATCGAATTCATCCACACTGTTCCATCTGGCATTCTGCATGCCAATCTCCTGCCCCTGATAGATAAACGGAATTCCACGCAGCAGAACACTTACTGTACCAAGCATCTTTGCCCCGTCCGCATTTTGCGCATAATCCGGCAGAAAACGGGGAAACGCCGCGCGGCTCATCGTGATTTTCAATGATATTTGCCTCGAACCCGACATTCTGTACCCGCATCTGGGAATCTGTGATTGCTTTTTTCCACGCATCAAAAGAAATTGGTGGCGCATCGTACCATCCGTGTTCCCCATCACTGAGCATATGGGCGCTGAAATCAAAAATTGTAGAAAAATGTCCATTTTCTCCAATAAAGTCCGGCAGGTCTTCCACCCCAATGTTAAATACTTCCCTACCGTAAATGCATCCTTTTTTGGCAAATGTATGATTCTTTAAATCTTCAAGCAGCGCATCGACACCTTCTACATTTTCGACCATACGCCAACAGCTTGCCAGTCCATCGTCACCATCCGGCTCCATATCCGGAAATGCCAGATCTTTTTAATATTGATGATCGCATCAATCCGAAAACCTGCCAGTCCTTTGTCCAGCCACCAGTTGATCATCCGGTAGATTTCTTCCCTCAGTTTTGGATTTTCCCAGTTTAAATCCGGCTGCTCTTTTGCGAACATATGGAAATAATATTTGTCCGATCCCGGTACCGGCTCCCAGCAGTTTCCCCGAAATAAGAACGGTAATTGCTCGGTGGATTTCCATTCTTTCCCTTCCGGAAATAAAAATAATCGGCATACGGTCCGTCCGGATCTGCCAGTGCTTTCTGAAACCATTCATGCTTGTCGGAGCAGTGATTGACAACCAGATCCATAATCAGATACATATCTCTCTTTTTTTTGGCCTCCGCAAGCAGCTCGTCAAACTCCTCCATCGTTCCGAATTCCTGCGCGATCGCGTAGTAGTCGGAAATATCATACCCCTGATCCACAAAGGGAGATTTATAAATCGGAGAGAGCCAGATGATGTCAATGCCAAGCTCTTTCAAATAGTCCAGTTTGGAAATAATGCCCCGCAGGTCACCGATCCCATCTCCGTTTGTATCGCAAAAACTCTTTGGATAAATCTGATATGCCACCTGTCATGCCACCATTTTTTTCTGCATGTCCATGTCCTCCTTCGCCTGTATCTCCATGTCCTTTGACAATTTGTTTCTGTAACATTATACTGTCATTATAGTTTGGAATTTCAAAATTATCTTGCATAATTCTTACTTTTTATAACACAATACTGCTCTCATAAGACAAAGGAGAATTTTCCATGAAACGGTTACAGACACTTGCCCTTGAACAGAAAGAAGATGCCCGTCACGGTGACGCGACCTTCCCCATACAGAAATATATCACTTCTTTAAAGCCGGATTATCCGGTCGTGACAACTCACTGGCACGAAGAGGCTGAATTTACACTCATCACCGAAGGAGATGCCAGCTACCAGATCGACCTTACTTCCTACGCTGTGGAAAAAGACGATCTGATTTTTATCCCGCCTCTGTTGCTGCACTCGGTCTCCCGCGGACAGTCTGCGCTTTACCAGTCCGAAACCTATGTGTTTCACATGAACTTTCTCGGTGGAAATGCGACCGATATCTGCTCCCCGTTATCTGATGCCACTGACCAATGAAGAACTGTCGGTTCCCTGTCTGATCCGTCCGACCCATCCGGCTTATGTATCTCTGCGCAAAATTTTTGCACAGATCAGTTCTCTCTTTGCAAATCCGGTTGAGGGATACGAACTGGCCATTAAGGCATTACTGCTGCAGGTTATTTTCCTGCTCCTGCAGTACCGTACCCCGGACGGGAAACGATCTGTCGACACCGCAAACGCCTCTGAAAAATTAAAAACCGTACTGGACTATATCCATCTGCACTATGCCGAGCCGCTTACGGTTGCCGGTCTCGCTGCCCAGTGCTATTTCAGCGAATATTACTTTATGCGTTTTTTCAAAAAACACATGAACATGACCGTAGTGGAATACCTCAACAATCTGCGATTGGAAAAGGCTGTAGAACTGTTTGAACAGGGAAACACCTCCATTTTGGAAGTCTCTCTCGCCACAGGATTCCACAACCTTTCCTATTTTCATAAAGTTTTTAAACGGAAATTCCACATGACGCCCAGAGAATTTCTAAAAAAACTATCATCTTTTTAAAAGCCCGTCACAAAAAGCCCGATATTTAATGCTGTAACTACAATTGCAATTGCCCAGAGAACCATTTTAAGTCCGGTACTGTTTGCATACTTTCCCATCACTTTTTTGGACGAGGTAAGATAAATCTGCGTAAAAATAGTGATCGGAAGCTGTACTGCAAGAAGCATCTGGGAATAAATCAATCCCTGAAACGGAGACCGGATCAGCAGAATGATAAGCGCTGCCGGAATCATCGTAATCAAAACACCCTGTCTGGTTTCTTTCGTCGCAATATCATAAGGTTTATTAAAAATTCCGGAAAAAATCGTTCCTCCCGCCATCCCTGCGGTAATACTTGAAGAAAGCCCGGCAAGTAAAAGGGCAATGGCAAAAATCACCGTTGCTTCATTTCCAAGCAGTGGTGTCAGCATATTTCCCGCAGTCGTCAGATCATCCACCTGGTTTCCCTCTCTGATAAAACGTCGCCGCCGCCATGAGAATCATGGCGCTGTTAATCGCCCATCCGATGATCATGGAAAACAGCGTATCCTTAAATTCAAATTTCAATTGTCTCTGAATCACCGCTTCTTCTTTCAGATTCCACTTCCGGCTCTGAATAATTTCTGAATGCAAAAACAGGTTATGCGGCATGACAACCGCGCCAAGCACACTCATTATCACGGGCATGGCATGCGAAGGAAATACCGGTTTTACCCATCCTGTGGCGGCAGCTCCCCAGTCAATTTTCACCATACAGATTTCAATTAAAAAGCAAAAACCAATCAGAGAGACAAAAATCATGATCAGTTTTTCGATCCTTTTATATGCATTGGTAAATTCACAGAACAAGACCACGACAAGGATCAGCATGCTGCCCACTTTAATCGGAATGTGGAACAGCATCTGCAGTGCAATGGCACCTCCTAAAATCTCTGCCATCGCAGTCGCGATGGCAGCGGCTACTGCCGTTACAAGAATCACATTCTTCAATGTCCTGTTTATGTAACGGCTTGCTGCCTCGGACAGACACAATCCCGTCACAATCCCCAGATGTGCTGCATTGTGCTGTAAAATAATCAGCATAATCGTTGAAAGTGTTACCATCCAGAGCAGGGTATATCCATATCCCGATCCGGCTGCAATATTGGATGCCCAGTTTCCCGGATCAATAAACCCGACTGTTACCAGCAGTCCGGGGCCGATAAACTTCAAAATATTTAAATTGTCTTTTTTTTCTTTCCTGTTATTTTTATTCATACATCAGAAATCCTTTCTTTTCATACTATTCACGCAGTTAGTTTTAACTAACTGCATAATACACAAATATTGAACTTGTGTCAATGAAACGGCATTTTATTCCCGTTTTTTTATGCATAATTATTATTGACATGCGCACCAATATATCATAGTATTTATTTATGTTAGATATAGTTTTCAATACTACATTAGTTAGTTTTTTATTTATACATTGTAAGAAAGGAGATTTTACTATGCAATTAACAATTCAGGGAACCCGGAAGCGCCATCACACATTTTATCGGCTGCCTGATGGCTTTGATCGCAGCCTCACCACTTTTAATAAAAAGCTCACGGAAATGCAACCTATATGCTTGCCATGACCATTTTTGCCACAAGTATGGTTTTATTGTACGCGGCAAGCACAATCTATCACAGTATCTGTCATGTATCTACCAAAGTACTCCGGAATTTTCAGAAGCTTGATCACATGATGATCTTCGTTCTGATTGCCGGATCTTATACCCCTGTCTGCATGATCATCTTAGGCGGCAGAATTGGATATACCCTTCTGGCTCTTGTATGGGGAATTGCAGTGGCAGGAATCATTGTCAAAGGACTCTGGATCACCTGTCCGAAATGGTTTTCTTCCATCATTTACATTGCCATGGGCTGGACGTGCCTGCCAGTATTTACCCAGCTGTGGACGGATCTCCCGCATGCCGCATTTGGCTGGCTTTTAGCGGGCGGCATCATCTACACCATCGGTGGTGTAATCTATGCTCTGAAACTTCCGGTATTTAACGCACTTCACAAATACTTCGGCAGCCATGAAATTTTCCATCTGTTCGTGATGGGTGGAAGTGTCTGTCACTTTATCTTTATGTATCATTATGTAATATGATCATTTATTTTCTGTCACGGTTCGCAGGTCTCCCTGCGAACCGTAACTATTTTTCCACTTTTGTGATCTGCTCTGTGGTGCAGTCATAAACATATTCTATTACCGGATCTTCTTCGGAACCGGACAGTTTCTCTGAACTTACTGCAAATGTTATCTTCTTTGCAGTAAATTCTTCCGAATAATATAGCCATTTTCGTCATCAACATTCTGTGTGAATAACAGTTTATTATTCTTTCCGTTCCGGTCACAGCGATACACATTCATCTTATTCATGTGTGTTCCACCTTCCGGATAGGTCGCATAATATACTTTTACCATCTGCAATCCGTGCTCCGGTAGTATCGGTTCCAAGCTTCTTTTTTTGCTACCCCTGTTTTACCATGGTATGCTTTCGGTTTCAAATGGGTTAAGAAAAACGTAAGAATTTTCTATATTTTCACAAAAAAACGGCTGATGCCTGCATAAAGCTGTTCAAATTTCATATACTGTTTCTAACAATTATAAAACCGTGAGGAATCTATGTCTTTAAAAACCAATCTGTTCCGTTTTATTTTTATTTCTGTACTGGGTGTTCTTCTCCATTTCACCTATGAATGGTCATCGGAGATAACGCTGTCGTCGGGTTATTCTCAGCTGTAAATGAGTCCACCTGGGAGCATTTAAAACTTTTGTTTTTCCCGTTTCTGCTTCTGACCATCCTCGAAGTGCTGCTCCGCGGCAATATGCTTCCGGAACAGTTTCTCCCGGCAAGAGTTCTCGGTATCCTCGCCGGAATGGGCGGGATTGTGGTCGGATTTTATACGCTGCAGGGTGTGCTTGGCCGAAACTACGATGCTTTAAATATCGCTTTGTATTTTGCAGAGGTTCTTCTGTCATTGTTTGTCGAAAACAAACGGTATCACAAGTCTTCTCTTCTGTCGACGAAAGCCGTAGCCGCTGTCCTGCTGTTGCTTACGGTTGCATTTTTCGTGTTCACCTATTGCCCGCCGGATATTGGATTGTTTTGGGATCCTACAGTCGGCCTTTGATGGTGTAGTGCTACCACAGTCTCATCTGTACTTTCGTTGTCCCGATCCACACCCAATACATTTCTGCCATTCATATATATCGGAAATTTAAACCGGAGACCTTTTAATATTCTGCCATCCTTTTGCTCTTCCTCATAGATAAATACATCGGACAGAAAGCTCTTCAAAAATGTCTTCTTTTCCAGATCTGTAAATTTATCATACAGCTTATCAAAGAATAAAAGGAACTGGTAAACATTATCTTCTGAGATTTTGTCCTGCCTGATATTATAAAGTCTTGTTTCGACTTCTTCTATGGCATTCTCAATATCGGTGATTTCATCATACAGCTTATCAAGTCGTTCCTGCATGTCATTGTACTATCCGTTATTCTTCTTGCATCAAGCATTACCGCAGCCTGCCAGATAAGCATGTTACAATTCGGATATTCCTTTATAAGCCTCAATGCCCATTCGTAAGTCTTCTCGTAGCCTTCTTCTAAAAACATTCTGTCCATCTTCCTGATAATTTCTTCGATTTCAGTATCTGAAAGTTTTTTAATTTGATCCATCTGTTTTCCTCCTCTCTGGTTTGATTATCCTATGATTTGATTTCCAATCACACCCACGCAGCGTAGAATATGGTGAATTTAGTGGTTTCTACGCTACGTAGAGTGAAATTTGAAGTTACAGAACCATTTCCCATAACAAAGATGAAATAAATGGTTGAAGGAAGAACATAATAAGTGCTACAGATGCACATATTATGTAAAAAGTCGTTCTTTTTTGAATTTTTCACTATTCTTCTTGTAAAGATACTTGTAAACCAATATGCAATTAGATACCCGACTAAAGTACCTGCAATGTTTGTAATAATGTCATCTATATCTGTCGCTCGTCCTGTGAAAATTTGAGCTATTTCGATAAATGATGTCATTGCAAATCCTGCCATAAATACTTTTTTTGCATTCCTGAATTCTTTCCATAACACTGGCAAAAAGAAGCCAAAGGGAACAAACAATAACACATTCAAGCACGCATTACTAAAATCATTTATCATATATATAAAAGGAATTATCTGATGCTACCGGCATTCCCATTTCAACGCTTGGCAAATGAGACTTATATAAATGGTCTTTTGCTTCTTTTCTGTAAAAATCTGGAGATGAAAGTCACTCAGCTTTCTGTAGAAGAAAAGTAAACATTAAGAGAAAGAGACTCTTTATTACTGTTGTAGTCAAGTAAATAGTTTTTTACAGTGCTTTTCGCTGTCTCTAGCCAAGCTGTCTGGCCGGAAATTCTGCTGCTGCACTCACCAGCTTCGACAATCTCAAGCTTATCGCCTTGTTCAGCGTAAGCACAAAGTATAACGGCTGCCGCTATTATCTCATCCCTGTCTGCCACACATACCGTGGCACCAGTTACCTTTGACAGGCTCTGTGCATATGCCTGTGATATATTTTTGAGGCTTCCCACCTGCGAATATTTCTTTAGCACTATCGTCTCGTCTGCATCCATATATATTTCCAGCGGGCTGCCCTCCTTGATATGGAGCATCCTGCGCAGTTCCTTCGGTATGACTATTCTGCCGAGTGAGTCTACTCTTCTGGTCAATCCTGTAATTTTCACTTTATTGTCCTCCGTTACTTTTGCATTTGCATTCATGCTTTGGAGGTAGTATATGGAAATCTGTATGAAATATGTATAATTCAAGGGGAAAAGACATCATCTATGCATGCTTGCATGCAATTCGATGTATGTCTTATTGACCCGCACTACACTGAAAGTAGCAATTTACTGCTTAAAAGGCAGTAATTAGCGGATTAAATATGTATCTATATCCATCAGCTCTCTCTCATCTGCAATATCTACATATACACAGTCATGCTTCTTTGCCACACTTCTGCCACCCTTATCACCCTCCAGTGATAAAAGCTGTGGTATAAGCGATGAATTAAATACACACGGGTTGCCTACAGCATCTCCACAACGAAGTGAAAACGCCAATCGCTTACCCCCTGTATTTTTAAGCACTCTGTCTATTAATTTAATCACGCTTTGACTTTTTAAATATGGCTGGTCAGCTACTGCAAACATGTAATATTCCTCTTTTTCGGCAGTATGATGCGTCACTTCACTGCTTTTCTTAAGCTTTTTCTGCTCCTGCACCGCCATAATTCCTGCCTTTATAGTGTAGGATATGCCTTTTTCGCTGTCCGGACTTATGACTGCATGTCTGGGATACATGCGCAGTAGTCCATATTTCCAGCTGACATAAAATCATGGTCTTGTCTGATTTTTTGATTTATTATATCTATTTTTTAATTTCCGCCAAGCGATCAAGCAAATGCCTGTACATGTTTTCCATCCAGCTCATAAAACAGTTTGTTATTCCAAAACGGCGGCTGTTTCCAGCCGCCATGAATCATTTCACTCTAAAGGTCCTTTTCGTGCCAGTTTGGGTCTACCATTCCCATAAGTATTTTTTCAGGGGTAGTCTCAAATTCGACGTTGATATGTCCCACATCCTGTCGTGTCGGTATCTTGTACTGCATGAGGTCATTTTCTGCGATTTTTCCACCGGCATTGTAGGTGACATTCTCATAAAGCGCCATGCCTATTCCCCTGACCTATGCCGCCCTCGGTCTGTACACGCGCGAGGTTTGGATTGACCGGAATTCCGCAGTCCACAACAGCCTGATAATCAAGTATTTTAACTGCTCCTGTCTCCTTATCAAGCTCTATCTCGACCATTCCTACCATGTATGGAGGAGGTGAAACAGGTGATGAATATGTCGCTGTGACATCTACAGGTATCGTGTTGTTGACCTGTGATTTTGTTGCTATATCGGAAAGACTTACGGAAACCCCATTGTCTGCACCGTCCGGATTTATGATATACACCTCTTTACCGTCGAAATCCACCTCTGATGCAGCACAGCCCAGCATCTGTGCACCGATTTTCTTTATGTTTTCACGAAGCTCAAGTGCTGCATTCTGTGTGGCCATTCCTGTAATGTAGGTGGTTGATGAGGCATATGAACCTGAATCATAAGGAGAAGCATCCGTATCCGCTCCAAACACGGTTATATCATCCGGCTCGCAGTCGAGTACCTCAGCCGCCATCTGCGCAAGTATGGTATCACAGCCTGTTCCCATGTCTGCCGCGCCTATCATCATATTGTAGGTGCCACAGTCTGAAAGCTTTAAGGTACACGAGCCGACATCTACATTTGATATGCAGGAGCCCTGCATTGCAAGTGCCATGCCTGCCGCACGAACCTTGCCATTTCCCATATCGCGGACAGGATACTTGTCTGCCCAATGGAAATTATCCGCACAGTGCATTATGCATCTGTCGAGTGCACATGCATTGGCTGTCTCGCCAAAATATGCCGGCATAAACATGCCCTCACGGACGATATTTTTCAAACGAAGCTCAACCGGGTCTATATGCAGCTTTTCAGCGAGCTCATTGACAGTTGATTCAAGTGCAAAGATACCCTGTGTAGCTCCATAGCCTCTATATGCTCCTGCCGCCTGCACGTTTGTATACACAACATCGCATGAAAATCTGGTTGCCTCGCAGCCTCCTGTATAAAGAGGAGCGATTTATGACCTGAGAGTCCTACTGTTGTAGTGCTATGCTCTCCGTATGCTCCACCATTTGACAGCGTATAAAGATCTATCGCCCTTATATGACCATCCCTCATTGCTCCGAGACGCACGGTGACCTCCATCTCATGACGCGGTGACGCGATAGTCTGGCACTCTTTTCTGCTGTAGATTATCTTGCTCGGACGCTTTGTCTTCCAGGTAACAAATGCCGGATATACCTCACAGACCGCTGTCTGTTTGGCACCGAAACCGCCTCCGATACGCGGCTTTTCAGCACGCACCATGGACTTAGGAATATCAAGTGCATTGGACAGTATTCGGCGCAGGTGGAAAACAATCTGTGTCGAGCTGATGCAGTGAAGCCTGCCGTATCTGTCTATCTCACAGTATGCTCTGCAGGTCTCCATATATGCCTGCTGCGCTGCCTTTATGCGATAGGTGTGCTCAATAATCTCATCGCACTCCGACAGAATTTTCTCTACATTTCCATGCTCATCCTCCTCATGATGAATGAGATTGCGCTTTACATCGCCTGTATTTATGCTGGATGACCAGTCATCCTCAGGATGCACAAGCACCTTGTTGTCCAGCGACTTTCTGAAGTCAAGCACCGGCTCAAGCACCGTGTACTTTACTTTTATCATGTTAAGAGCCTTGTCCACCGCCTTTTCAGATTCACCTACCACAATAGCGACAGCGTCACCTACACTTCTAACATGACGGTCAAGGATTAGTCTGTCGTACGGTGACGGCTCCGGAAAGGTCTGGCCTGCGATAGAAAAACGCTTTTTCGGAACATCCTCCCAGGTGTATACTGCGACCATGCCAGGCACCTTAAGAGCGATATCTGTCTTTACATCCTCGACAATTGCATTCGCATAGGGGCTTCTAAGAAGCTTTATGACAAGCGCATCACGCGGTGTGATATCATCAGTAAATACCGGCTTTCCGAGTAAAAGCTGGCTCGAATCCTTTTTAGGTATACATTTTCCAACTGCGTGGTAATCCCTTCTCGCGCGGTTGAAGCTGTTTTCATTAGTTTGATTTATGCTCATCCTGCCACTCCTTTCCGATATCCTCTCCGTAGACGCCTGCCTCAAGATTAAGAGGTGCGCCCTCCTTCTTACTGTTTAAGAAATTTCTGATTGAGCGCAGCTGACTCTGATATCCTGTACAACGGCACAGATTTCCTGAAAGATATTCAAGAATTTCCTCATCAGTCGGGTCAGGATTTTCTCTCAGAAGCGCCACAATATTTACAATATAACCCGGATTACAGAAGCCGCACTGATCCGCTCCCTGTGCAGCAAAAAATCCTGTAAACTGCTTAGCTTCCTCCTCAAGTCCCTCGAGGGTGTCCACCGCTCTGCCGTCTGCCCTGCCTATCGGCGTGCTGCATGACAGCACAGGCTTTCCATCCAGAAGCACTGTACAAAGACCGCAGTTGCCTGACTCACAGCCTCTCTTCACCGAAAAGCAATTGTGCTTGCGGCAGAAGTCCAAAAGCACCATGTCCTGGTCAACCGAGTCGGTTATTAGCTTTCCATTTAATTTTATTTTAACATCCATATATATGAATTCCTTCCTACTTAATGCTCGTGCTTAATACTCGTTCTTAATGCTAATGCATTGACGCCATCGCACTAATAGAGCTGCCAAAATTCTTTTTACCTTACATGTGACTGGCGACAATTACATTATATCATCGCAGATGTCAAGCGACTGTGTGACAGCACGGCGTGTAAGCACCCTGCAGATTATCTCTCTGTACTCAGCCCCTGCCCTTATATTGCTTCCAAAACGGATATGCTCTGCAACATATTCTGAAAATTTATCTATTTTTGCATTGTTCTCGGAGTTCTCCGTCAAAGCTACATTACCGTGCGTCTTTGCATCTACTATACCATCGAGTATGCCGTCCTTATCCCACACAGGCTCTGCCATATATGGTGATGCTCCGATAACCGCCACATACCTGCCGCTTCTGTTTGCCACTGCACATGTGAGCACAGGAAAGTCTGTTGACTGGTTTCTCTGGCTTAAGTATACTACGCCCTTTGCATTTTTCGGTACTATTACTGATACGAGCACATCGCGCGTGGTTCTTGGAAGTGCCGCAAACTCGTCCAAATCCATAATTCCTGCCTTGTGAAGCTGCACCTTTGCTCCCAGCGCCCTGAAAATCGTCATGACATCTGAAAATCCAAATCTGCCCCAGATGCTTCCTCCGACAGTCGCCACATTTCTAAACTGCACTCCGACGATATGTCTGACCGACTCTGCGATTGCACCGTGTGTATATGCATTCAGGGCTTCATGAGTCTCTATCTGCCTGAGTGTTGCATATGCACCGATTCTAAACTCGTTCTCATCCTCATCAATTTGGTCAAGTCCGAGATCGCACAGGTCAATTGCCGTGCCAAGCGTCTTATTTTTCATTTTGAGCCAGAGCATGCCGCCCAGCACAAAATTCGGTTTTTTCTGATAAAGCTCATAGGCTTCATCAAGGCTTTGCGCCCTCACATACTGATTGTAATAAAACATATTTTTCTCCTGTTATCCTGCTATATAGGTAACTATCAGTTACCTCATTTCGATTTCATACATCGCTTCCCACCTGATGTCATGCTCCTTCATAAAGGCTATGAGGCACTCCCTGTCAGAAAGCTCTGCTCTCCATGCCAGCCCGCAGCCCGCCGATATAGCAGACGGAAGAGGAATCGTGCGCCCCGGAATACCACATGCCTTGCTCTTGATATCCAGCTTTAACGGCGCTGTGGTAGTCTCGAAGGTAATGATTAGCCGTTTTTTCTTTTCTCTTGCCAAATTTTTATCCATTACATCACACTTTATATAACACTAAGGACTTACAATAAGAGATGCCCCAGCCATCTTTTCTGCAATATCATACATGTTGGTCACCTCTCCGACTGCAAGCTTATCTGACAGCTCATAGTAATTCAGACATGTTCCGCAGGTAAGGATTTTCACCCCACGATTCTTAAGCTCCTTTAAATCCTCAAGGCACTCTGAGCCATCACAGGTCAGCTTTGCTCCTCCATTGTAGAAAAGCATGGTTTCAGGCGGGTTGTTCTGCTGCGAAAGTGCGTAGATGAAGCCCTTTATAAGTACCTTGCCAAGCTCCTCGCTGCCCTCTCCCATATATGAAGAGCGGATTACAACAACCCTGTTATCTGCGGCCGGCCTGCATGTATACTGTAAAGCTTTGTCTGTATCCGAAAGCTCATCGTCATTTACAGCTTCAATTGTCAGCTTTACACTGTAGCTTCCGTCGTCGAGCTTATTGCTGTCGCAGCTATAGCCCTTCTGTGCAGCCATCTTTTTTAAATTTTCTACTGCAATTTCATTGTCCACAAGTGTCTCCACTGTGTCCGGCTGTGTGAGAGCCTCAATTGCTTTCTTTGTCTTTACTACCGGGATTGGACATGTATCCCCGATTGCATTTACTGTAATCATATTTATAATCCTCCCTATGTTATTTAACTTGTCAACCCTCAAAATGCAGGGCATGCAGCCTGTCAGCATATTTACATAAGCTATGATCGCTTAAAATCAGTTCACATATATCGGCACATCTCGCCGCTTAACAAATCGTCCCACCTTTGCAGCCGGAAGCCCTGCGGCTTTAAGCTCATGCAAAAATGCATCTGCTTCAGTAGCTTTTACTGCAAACAGCAGTCCTCCTGAGGTCTGCGGATCGAAGAGCACCTCCTCCATTGAGAAAGGTATATTTTTTGCAAAACGCACCTTGTCACCTACATGGTTTCTGTTGCGCTGCGCCGCTGCCGTGAGGAAAAACTCATCTGCGCATCGCAGTGCTCCGGTAATGACCGGGATGGAAATCGAGTCGATAAGTGCTGTTATATCATCATTTAACATCTCGCTCAGATGTCCTAAAAAACTAAAGCCCGTGACATCTGTGCATGCATGTATTTCGAAAGCATGACTGATTTCGGATGCTGCTTTATTCAGTGTGGTCATAGAGCTTACCGCATCCTCAATTGCACCTAACGGAGCCTCCCCTACACGGTTTGCGTTGCATACAAGCCCCACTCCGAGTTTCTTTGTAAGTATAAGCACATCTGACGGCTGCCCTGTGTTGTTGCTGTAAATATGTTTGGGATGAACTGTGCCCATGACAGAAAGTCCGTATTTTACATCACTGTCTGCTATAGAATGGCCGCCCGCAAGTGTACCGCCTGCCTCTATCACCTTGTCAGCGCCTCCCTGCATTATTTTACCGAGTATATTCAAATCCATTTTCTCAGGGAAACAGACGATGTTCAACGCACTCTTAACTGTGCCGCCCATCGCATAGATATCACTGAGCGCATTTGCGGCCGCTATCTGTCCAAACGTATACGGATCATCAACCATCGGTGGAAAAAAATCAAGCGTCTGGACTATCGCCGTGTCATCTGAAATTCTGTACACTGCCGCATCATCGCTGCTATCATATCCGACGAGCAGATTGCTGTCTTTTTCGCCCTTTGGCAACTTTGCTAAAACATGACTTAACAAATCCGGACCAAGCTTTGCAGTACAGCCACCGCCCTTGCAAAACACTATTTCCTGTGGCATGTTTGCTCCTTTCAATTGTTTAATACTATTTATTGCATTCCCGCAATCTGCATAAGCGCTTCAGCGGCCTCATTTATCTCATCATTTGTATTATAATATGAAAATGAAAATCTCACCATACCCTGATTTTGTGTTCCAAAGAATTTATGCATCAGTGGTGCGCAGTGTATGCCGCTTCTTGTTGCAATGCCATACTCATTCATAAGTATATCTGACACCTCCGCCGAATCCATATCAGCTATATTTACTGAAACAATCGCACAATGTGCTCCATTATCGGGCAGCATGTCGAAATCCCCATATATCCTGATTCCCGGGATTATCTTTATTTTTCCCATAAATGCCTGCATCAGCTCATGCTCTTTAGCGTATATATTTGTCGAGGCCGATTTTCTCAAGCTCCATGACACCAGTTAAAAGCCCTGCAATTCCCGGGCCATTTAAGGTACCGGCCTCAAGTCTTGTCGGAAGCTCCATAGGCTGGTTCTCAAGAAAGCTTAGCACGCCGGTGCCACCGCTCTTAAACGGCTTTATATCTGCTCTCTCTCCCACATAAAGTCCTCCGGTGCCCTGCGGTCCCATCAACCCCTTATGCCCTGTGAAGCAGAGCACATCAATATTCATGTCTTTTACATTTATCGGAAGCACACCGGCTGTCTGCGATGCGTCAACTATAAATAAAAGGTCATGCTTTCGTGCGATTTGCCCTATCGACTTAATATCCACCACGTTGCCTGTGAGATTTGAAGCATGTGTGCATACGATGGCTTTTGTATCCGGACGGATTAAAGCCTCTATGTCCGATGGGGAAATTATCCCTCTTTTTATTCCTTCATCACTGCATGGCACAATATCCACGCACACTCCCCTCTCCCTTTGCATATAAAGAGGTCTGAGCACCGAATTGTGCTCGAGCTGTGTTGTAATCACATGCTCCCCCCCGGCTCAAGCAGTCCGTGGATTGCAATGTTTAGTGCCTCAGTGGCATTTGCCGTAAAAACGAGTCTGGCCGCATCATCTCCTCCGAAAAATTCTGTAAGACACATTCTGGCCTCATATATTTTCCTCGACGCATCAAGCGACGCATCCGATGCCCCGCGCCCGGAATTGCCGCAGTGCTTCATTGCATCAAGTACTGCATCATATACCGCATCCGGCTTTTTAATTGTTGTGGCAGCGTTGTCCAGGTAAATCATAGTATGTCCTCATTTACTTCTCATCCAAGCAGATAAAATTTCTTTATATAAAGCTCATCATTTATATTTTTGCTAAGCATATTTGCTTCTGTATGCCTCGGAAGGCTTGCGTAAATTATTGAATCGTTATTTAATTTGCACAATACTTCCCAGCTTTTCAACTCTTCAATCATTTTATAATCTTTAATCCTGATTATATTTTTATTATTATATACAAGTGCCGTTTTTGCTTTGCCTACCGATATTATTATATCCTGTGGGAAAACACCTATGTGTGATATGTTATCCGTATCCATCGCAAGCTGTTCAATCTGCTCATCAGTGACCTCAAATACGCTATCCCATTCCACGGCAAGAACATGATGCTTATCCTGCCATTTCACCTCTGATATATTGTTACAGCCCACAAGCAGTGCCTGCTCCACAGACATAGGCCGCATGAAAAAATCTTTTTTGTCGCGGACTGTACTCAGCACACCGCTCTCAATACTGCCGATACGCTCGGCAAGGCGATACACCTCATCGCGATTGTGTGACACAAAGATAACAGGATTGTGAAAATCGGAAAGCATCTCCATAAGCTCTGATTCCATACTTCTTTTCACATGCTCATCCAGTGCCGAAAAAGGCTCATCGAGCAGTATGCACTCCGGCTTAGCCGCAAGCATGCGAAGCATTGCCACGCGCTGCCTCTGACCTCCCGAGAGATGATCCGGATATGTGTCTGCCATGCCATCAAGCCCATACCTCTTGAGCCAGCCCTTCACTTTTTCCTCGTTACGCTGACCCATTGCTATGCATATATTTTCCATCACAGTCATTGTCGGAAATAATGCATAGTCCTGAAACAGATAGCCTACCCTGCGCTTACCGGGGTGCAGATTTATGCGATTTTTTGAGTCATACAGCACCCGGTCATTTAATGATATAAAGCCTGAATCAGGAGTCTCTATCCCTGCTATACACTTGAGTGTCATACTCTTTCCTGAGCCCGACATACCAATTACGGACACAATCTCGTCCGTAAGCTCCATGTCAACCGAAAGCATGAAATTATCCAACTGTTTTTTTATTTTTACTATGAGCGACATTATTTTTTCTCTTTCTCTTTATGCCCTTGCTTTTGCCGCATATCATATTTATTGATACAAGGCATGCAAACGAAATCGCTATGATTACTATGCACCAAAAGCCCGCTGTGGCATAGTCTCCACTTTGGACGACCATTGCTATCTGCTGTGATATGGTCGAGGTTTTTCCTGCTATATTTCCGGCAAGCATTGATGTGGCGCCGTACTCACCGATAGCTCTGGCAAAAGCCAGTGTGACACCCGAAATGATGCCGGGCTTTGCCATCGGCAGACGTATCTTCCAGAAAATCTTCCACTCACTTATGCCGAGAGTACGCGCCGCATATATGACATTTTCATCTATCTGCTCAAATGCCGCTCTCGCATTTCTGTACATGAGAGGGAGTGCAATGATGGTCGCTGCAACCACACAGCCAAGCCACGTGTGTACTACCTGTATCCCCATGCTATGGCTTAAAAAGCTTCCAAAAGGACGCCTTGTGCTGAAAATCCTTAAAAGAATGTATCCAGCCACGGTAGGCGGCAGTACCATAGGAAGTGTCAGCAGTCCATCCCAGAATGCCCTCACTCTGCCCTTTGTGTTTATGACAAGCTCAGCAAAAGCTATTCCTATGAAAAAAGAAAAAACTGACGCTACTATTCCTGTTTTTAATGTTACCCAAAGCGGTGAAAAATCAATCTGTCCCATTATTTATTTACCGAAAAATGATATTTCTCAAATACTGACATTGCCTCATCTGTCTGAAGATATGCAATAAATTCCTTTGCGGCTTCAAGCTCGTCTGCTATAGTGTTGTCACCCTTTAAGGCTGCTATCGGATATATAACATCACCTGTTAAGCTGTTTGGAAGCTTTTCTATAATGTCAAGCTGATTCTCGTATCCGAATGTATCTGAGTAATAAACTGTTCCTATTTCGTTTGCACCCTCAGCTACGGCAGATGCAACTGCACCTACATTTGCACAGCTGTTTATTTCCAGACCGTCAAGTGCCTTTGAGATATCAGAATCTGAAATAGCCTGTGGCTTTGAAGCATCACCTTCAACCATTTTTGAATTTACTAACGCTGCTCTGGTGTACTGTCCTACAGGAACTGTTCCGTCAGCAAGCGCCATATTTTTAGCCTTTGAGATATCTGCAAAGCCGGTAACTGCCGTGCCACTATTCTTATATGTAACAAGGCACACCTGATTATTTAATAGGTCAACACGAGTACCGTCCACCACGCTTCCTCCGTCGTAGCCATTTTGAAGCTCATCCATCTGTGCCACTCCTGCTGAGAAAAAGATGTTGCACTTCGCACCCTCTTTAATCTGTGCCATCAGAGTTCCGGAGCTGTCATAGTTGTTCTGGAAGTTTACATTTGGATGCGCCTTGGTGTAGGCTGCACAAATTTCATCCATAACACCGTTTAAGCTCTTTGCCGCAAAAATTGATAAATCGACATCTGCATCTGCTGTATCCTTTTTTCCACAGCCCGCAAGAAGTCCTGCTATAAGGATAAGTCCAAACGCAAGTCCTGCATATGCTTTAAATTTTCTCTTTAAGCCCTTGCACTCCTTTACTGATCCGTCAGTACCTGTCGCTATTCTTAAGCTCATACTTTTAACCTTTCTTTTCCTTTATTTAAATTAAATATGCATGTGATTAATATTCATATTCGGCTTATCTTGATTTATTAATATATGATAATTTCATCATCCAATCTGCTCCAGCAGCACTGAAATGCTGCCTCCGCACACCATTCCCTCTTTCTCGGCATCGTCAGTGTTCATGCTCACATCCATCAAGGCGCATTTGAACTCCTGCTTGCGAAACAGTCTCCTGCAATGGCTTATAACCTCTGCCTCCGCACAACCGCCGCCTATAGTTCCGATGATCCGATTGTCTGAGCTCACGAGCATCTGTGTTCCGACTCCGCGCGGTGCACTGCCATTCTTTTTTATGATGGTACACAGTATGTACTTCTCATCTGATGCCTGTGTATCTGTTTCCTGCTTAGCTGCCTCAATAAGTGCATCAAGCACTTCCTTATCCACCTGTGTGCAGCCGGTACGCTCATTTTTGCACTTTACTATCTCACTTATCACCGAAAGCGCAATTTCCTCCGGTGTCTGTCCACCTATTGCAAGGCCTATCGGAGAATGTAATCCGGATATGGTTTCCTGTGAAAATCCCGCTTCTTCAAGGTCTTTTTTTACTATGGCAGCTCTTTTCTTTGAGCCCATCATCCCCACATAGGCGTATGGTTTTCTGAAAATCTCTGTAAGACACTCCATATCGAAGCGATGTCCTCTTGTCATGCATACATAGTAATCATCCGCCTGCGGCTCCAGCCTGGCGAGAGTTTTTTTATAATCGCCGCAAATTACATGGTCTGCGCCTTGGCGCTTTGCATTATCGGCAAACAGAGGTCTGTCCTCTATCACCCATATGTCAAAGGCCAAAAGCGATGCCATGCGTACAAGCGCCGCCGATACATGCCCTCCACCGCAGATTATGAGGCGTGGTCTGCTACCTATCTGCTGTTTAAACATCACAATGGAATTATCATTGTCATCTATTTCATCTGCCCACACATTGCCGTATGCCACTCTTATTCTGCCATCTATATAGAGTGCCTTTGCCCCGGCATGTGCTCCTTCTATGACTGTCAAAAGCTCACAGCGGCTGTCCACAGGTCTGTCCTTTATCGAAGCATATATGTTTGCCGGAATCAGCTTCACCTCGTCACCGGTATGAATCTGACCGCCTCTTATGACTACTGCAAACACGCCCTCTTTTGGCATAATGCACTCGCCCATCCTCTTGTAGATAGCACAATGCGAATGACACTGCTTGCCTATCTGCGTCATCTCCAGGATAGCATCTCCTATACAAAAGCGTGTTCCAAGCGGTAAATTCTTGAAATCAAATCCTGATATAATTAAATTTTCGCCAAATGCGCCGTTGTCTATCTGCGCTCCTCTTGCCCTGAAGGCATCTATTTTCTCCGCGGAAAGCAGGCTGACCTGCCTGTGCCACTTTCCGGCATGTGCATCTCCCATGATGCCATAGTCTGCAACAAGCTCCGCCTGTGGCACCTCTCTCTTTTCAGTTCCTCTCTCTTTGCTTATATTGATTGCAAGAAGCTTTCCCATGATTTGCTATCAGCCTCCTATCCGGCTCATATTTCTTGCTGCATTTACTTCCGCAGCTTTCAGCTCTGTAGCCTTTGTCTCTACACTCTTTGTCTCTGTAGTTTTTGTGTATGTCACTGCATTATCATTAAAATTGTGACACCCCGGCTTTGCCTTTATGGCAGCCTTTAGTGCCTGAACTATTACAAAATCTTTTTCCAAATCATCTGTAAAATCCCATGAATCAGGTACTAAATCCATCGTCACGCTGCTTCCCAGGCATGGCATAAGCCTGCCGTCAGCCGTAACACGTATGCGGTTACAGGTATCGCAGAACTTCCCATGGATTGCCTGAATCAGCCCTACTCTGATATCAAGTCCATGAAAACTGTAATACTCTGCCGGACCGTTATCCGCATTATTATATCCCGAATTAATTTCTTCTCTATTTTCAGTATCTATATGGCAAGGAGTTCCATATACTTCTAAAAGTGCGCCAATAACCTTCTCATACGGCTCGACTCCGTTGGTATGCCCTTCACCTACCGGCATCATCTCTATAAAACGGATATCTGTGCCTTTTTTTGAAGCATACCGTGTGAGAGCCACCACATCTGTCTGCGGTGTGAGCACCACATTGATTTTCACTCTTATTCCACACTCTATGGCGGCATCGATTCCATGCTTTACTTCTTCAAGCAGCGGTTTTTTGTGATGCGTTCATATTCTGACGCATCTATAGTGTCCAGGCTCACATTTATGCTGTCTATGCCTGCTTCCTTTAACCACTTTGCATGCTGCGCAAGCAGTACTGCATTTGTAGTAAGCGATACGCTGCTGACACCCGGTATCTTTTTGATTTGTAAAACCATTTCATCAAGCTGCGGATGCAAAAGCGGCTCACCGCCTGTCAGACGAAAAAAATGCTTGATTCCAAGCCTTGTAGCTGCGCGGACTATGCAAAGCACTTTTTTTTACGCTAAGTATATTTATTGCCTGGCAATTTTTATTATTGTCCTGTGGGTTGCAATAATAACAGTTCAGATTACAGCTATCTATCACCGATATGCGCATGTAGTCAATCTCTCTGCCAAATCTATCGCGCATATTAAAAGCCCTTCCCGAAACCGCAGTTAGGAAACGTGCAGACATCACAATTCAGGCAGAGTCCGCCTTCTCCAAGTCCGGCAAGCTCATCTGCCAAAATCATATCACACGCCATAAGCCTCGGCAATACAATATCAAATATCGTGCGCTTGTTATACATGGCGCAGCCAGGCAGTCCACATATCGGCACCAGCCTGTCACCTGCATCATAGTACGACAGCAAAAACATGGCTCCCGGCAGCACCGGTGAACCGTACGACACGATCCGCGCGCCTGTATTTTTTATGGCAAGCGGTGTTTTATCATCAGGATCCACGCTCATTCCTCCTGTGCAGAATACAATCTCCGCTCCTGCCTCTATTGCACGTAAGCATCCGTCTGTTATTTTTTTGGTCATCATCATCAAACACCTCATGAAACATCATCTGTGCACCAAACTCTGCTATTTTTTTTCTCGATGACAGGGGTAAACGCATCCTGTATATGACAATTGCCGTGCCTCGTGGCTATCATCATTTCACCAAAGGAGTTGACCTTTTTCAGCTTTTCGCTGTCCACCTTAAGCAGTCCGTCACAGTCAGCAATCACCTCTATCTTGCCTTCCTTTACAGGGGATGGATGCATTTTACTTTTGGTACCACCAAAAGCGCCGGATTCTGTGGCCTCACAATGACGTTCGACGTTGGTCTCATTGCTATTTGTGCCACATGCGCTCATACGATAAAGCACCTCTGCTGCCTCATTCTCGTGCATCATGGTCTCATCATTTTCCCATATATATATGGTATCTTTTCCGACACTAAGCAGCACCGGTATGTCCTCTTTTGTTATGATATGCCCCTTGCGAAAAACTGCATCCTTTTTCACGCCGGGAATAATCTGTGTGATATCGTGGCAGAGCACCTGTCCGACTGCCTCAGTTGTCTTCATAAGCTTCATATAATCCCACACTCCAATTATTATCTCTGTAAATAGTTACTGTCCAAACCATACCCCGTGCATTTCCGTCACCGACCGCACTCACTGTCATACTGCAGTAAAATATCAAGCCCATGCTATATTTCCCATCAGAAAATCCATGCTCTCCGACACTGCCTTCACACTGCCGGGCAGATTAACTATCAGTGTGTTTTTCCTGATGACGCAAACGCCTCTGCCAAGCATGGCGCGCGGTGTAAGACTCATGCTGTACGCTCTCAGTGCCTCAGCGATACCTGGTGCATTGCGCTGTGCAACATCCATTGTAGCTTCCGGCGTGATATCCCTAGGTGAAAAACCTGTGCCGCCGGTTGTAAGCACCAGATTGCATTTCATGTCATCACTCAACCTGACAAGCTCGTCTGCAATCTGTTTTCTCTCGTCCGGTATGATTTTATATGAAACCACCTCGTACTCATCTTTGGGAAGCATCTGTCCTTTATTTTCGGGCCGCTTTTATCCTCGCCCGCTGCGCCTTTATCACTTATCGTTATAATCCCTACAGTATACATTACATCACCCTGTTATCCTTGATTAAATTGTGTATTTTTAACTATTCACTGTTGTTGCCGGTCATAGTGTCCAACTCCTCTTTCCACCGGATTTTTCAAGCAGATGTATCTGCCCGATTTCCATTCCACGGTCTAGCGCCTTACACATATCATATATGGTAAGAAGCGCCACACTGACCCCTGTCATGGCCTCCATCTCTACACCGGTTTTGCCCACACAGGCTGTCGTGCAAATTGCCGTGATACTGCTGTTTTTTTCATCCAGCTCAAACTCAACATCACACTTTGTCATAGCAATAGGATGACAGAGCGGAATAAGCATGGAATTGTTCTTTGCTCCCATGATTCCTGCAATCCTTGCCACTCCCAGCACATCACCCTTTTTAGCCGTGCCCGTAGATACAGCCCTGTATACAGCGTCATTTACCTTTATCGTGCCGCAGGCTTTCGCCACGCGGTATGTGTCATCCTTTGCGTGCACATCCACCATGTGGGCTTCCCCTGCCTCATTAAAATGTGTGAGCTTTTTCTTTATTTTGTTCCTGATTATTGATATCTAATCCGTTTTGCTGCGTCAATTAATTAATCCTCATTGTAACTGTTCAGTTACCATAATTTATTATCTATTAGTAACTGCACATTTAATAAACCCTTATGCCGTGCTCAAATGCCGATACCGCCTCAAGCACACTGCCTGCTATACTCCCTTGCCTTGTCAGAGATCGTAAAACAATTTGAAAGCTCCCCTTCGCGTGGATCGATATCCGCTATCTTGAAGCCTTCCTTGAAATAATAACCCTCACGGATAAGACCTCGTATGATGCCTGTAATTGTAGCATTTACCGGAACATATTCAGACAATTTATTGTCATAGCTTCCTTTATCCGGATATATCCGCGCTATCTCATCGCCCTTTTGCACAATATCTCCGATTTTTCTGACATCATAAATATATCCTGCTGCAATCAGTTTATCGAGCAAATCAT